>OLNC01001156.1_pt1 | contig 16878 bp, 14 predicted proteins | sample 1672011 | NCBI WGS metagenome assembly OLNC01 (sample SAMEA3136636, study PRJEB25190) | human gut metagenome | biome: human gut; feature: human-associated habitat; material: faeces | place: Austria | collected 2013 | reverse complement strand
AAGGATACATATACTGGTCAAAACGTCCCGGTGAAATAGAATGTCCGCTGGATTCCATCTGGATCAGCTGCTGCACGAACCAGAATGACTGACAGGCTTCATAAAAGCTCTGTGCACCTTTCGTCGGTACTCTGCTGCAGTTCGCAGATATAATAAGAAGTTCCTGTTTTCTCACCGGATCACTGGTCTGGTCTGCCATCTCCTGCGCAAGCTTCGCGTAACGGGCAGCATAATCCATAACAGCCTGACAGCTTAAGATCACCGCTTCCAGGAAATGGGATTTTCTTGCATAATCTCCATCCCCTACATTGCAGTGATCCAGTTCTGCCTGTGCCTTCCCCATGATCCCCTCGAATCCGATCTCCAACACTTCCCAGTATTTTACAGTTACATGGCCTACGCCATTATAAAAGTAATTTCCCGGAGTGAAAATATTATGCTCAATAGCCCGGATCGCTTCCGGTGCCATATAAGAAGTGGCAAGTTCACTGGTGGTTTTGCCTTTCCAGTATTTATCTGCCTCTTTCAGTTCTGCCTTCGTTTTCTCTACAATATCAAATGGGTCTGCTGTCCTGGTGGCTACTGTATCAAGTTCAGCTTCCAGCCATTCATAGGAAAACTCCGGAAATGTCTGACATCCCCTGGGTGCAATGGTACTGCTTCCCACGATCAGCTCATCATCACGGATAATGATGGGAATATTACGAAGAATATGTGCGAATGCCTTCGCCCTGCGGGTGATAATGGGCTCCCCTTCGGTTTCCTTATAAGATTCCGTAACCAGTCTGGCCCTGGCAGATTCGATCACAGGCATATGTGCATATAATGCGTCTACCAGTTTCTGGATCCTGGGAGATTTGGGAATATCTGATGTTTGAAATTTTTCCATGTTGCTCCTTTCTCATGGATCTGAACCCTCTTTTCAGGAGTTCTCCACCTGCTGCATACTGCTTCGGTGGCATAATTCCAATGCTGTAAAAATGCAATTATATTCCATGTTTTCATATGCTCTCATTATACTCCACCCAGCTCTCAAGGTCAACAAGAAACAACATATTTCGTCTGGTTTTAGTGTTGTTTTTTGTTTGAATTCTATTTTCTGATTTGTTGTTTTTATTTTGAATTTTGATTGACATTCACTTTTTCATCTGCCATACTGTATTCAGAACCAAAGGAATTTTTATTACAGTCAGGAGGCATTTTTATGTATCTTTCTGATATACACACCCACTCCATTGCCAGCGGCCACGGTACCAGCTGTACCATCTCCGATATGGCAAAGGAAGCCAGCAGAAAAGGGCTTAAACTTCTGGGCATTTCCGATCACGGTCCCGGAACCCTCGCTTCAGGAACTTCTTCCTATTTTAGAAGTCTCCCTTTCTGCCCCAGGAAGCGATTCGGGATTGAACTCTTTTACGGAGTAGAATTAAACATTCTTGATACAGAGGGACATATTGATCTTTCAGATGAACTGCTGAATAATCTGGATTACGCCATCATCAGCATGCACCGACAGAATTACAGATCCGGTTCTGTTTCGGAGAACACCCAGGCATATATTAATGCCATGAAACATCCGGCAGTCAAAATTCTGGGGCATTGCGATGATTCCCATTTCCCGGTGGATTACGATGCTCTCGCCAGAGCAGCCCAGAATGAACATGTGATCTTTGAGATCAACGAAGCATCTCTGACACCCGGCAGCTACAGAGGAGACACCCGGGCGAATGCCGCACAGATCCTGCACTGTGCTCTCCGCTATAAACTTCCTGTCATTCTTTCCAGTGACAGCCACGGCACCGGACATATCGGAGATTTCACAAGCGCAGCAGAATTTGTCCACCAGTTTATGTTTCCCGAATCTCTCATTCTTAACAATCAGATCCCCAGGTTAAAAGTTTTTCTTCAGACACGCTGAGACAGGAGGCCTTACGGCAGCCTGCCTTTTTCTGTGCTGTTTTTCGCCCTTCCGGAAACATTCTTTCCTGTTATGTTGTTTTTTGGTTATTTTGGATAATTTTATTCCAAAAAAAGCCACATTTCAGTACATTTTAATTGACAAACTATGGCAAAGGACTTAAAATTATAGTTACAAAAACCAAGGTTTTTCTATTATCTAACCTTTTAATTATTCAATTTTATTACATTCTAACAGCAAGGAGGCATCTTATGAAGAAAATTATCAATGCACCGGAAAATTATGTAGATGATATGCTCAAAGGTATCTACGCAGCTCATTCAGATCAGGTTAAATATGCAGCTGACGATCTCCGCTGCTACTGCAGAGCAGAAAAGAAACCAGGTAAAGTAGCGATCATCACAGGCGGCGGTTCCGGTCATCTTCCACTGTTTCTGGGTTATGTAGGAGATGGAATGATCGATGGCTGCGGAGTAGGCGGCGTTTTCCAGTCTCCATCCCCTGAGCAGATCTATAATATTACGAAGGAAGTAGAAGCAGGTGCCGGTGTTTTATACCTGTACGGAAATTATACAGGAGATATCATGACCTTCGATATGGCTACTGACCTCTGCGATATGGATGACATTGAGTGCAAGAGCATTGTAGGTGCAGATGACGTTAACTCTCACAAAGATCCGGCTACACGCCGTGGAGTAGCAGGAATCTACTTTATGTTCAAGGCTGCCGGTGCCAGAGCTGACGAAGGCGGTACACTGGACGAAGTCCTTGCAGCAGCACAGCTTGCCAAAGATAACACACGTACTGTAGGTTTCGCTTTAACCCCTTGCATCATCCCTGAAGTAGGACATGCCAACTTCGAACTGAAAGAAAATGAAATGGCTATGGGTATGGGAATCCACGGGGAGCCAGGTGTATGGAACGGCCCTCTGAAAACATCCCATGAAATTGCAGAAGAATCCCTCAATACACTTCTGGGTGACATGCCGGTAGCTGAAGGCGAAGAAGTTTCCATCCTGATCAATGGTCTTGGTGCTACTTCTATAGAGGAATTGTACATCTTATTCAATGATGTTACACAGATCCTGAATTCCAAAGGAATCAAGATTTATAAGGCCATCGTAGGTGAATACGCAACATCCATGGAAATGGCCGGTGCTTCCATTTCTATCTGCAAAATGAACGATGAAATGAAGAAATATATGGATCATCCTGTAAATACTCCATTTATCTGCCAGAAATAAAAGCCTGAGGAGGAATAAAAATGGACAAAATCCTTTTCGAACAGATTCCTGATTTATTCGCAAGTGTAGGCGATCTGTTCATAGAAAAAAAAGAAGAATTATGTGAAATGGACGCCCGCCTGGGAGATGGGGATCTCGGCCTTACCATGAGTAAAGGCTACGGTTCTCTTCCCGATATTATGCGCCAGGAAGCAGACGGTGCTGCCGGAGATGCAGGGAAACTCCTTATGAAATCCGGCATGAAAATGTCCTCCCTGGTTCCGTCCACAATGGGATTTCTTATGTCAACCGGTATTATGGAAGGCGGAAAAGCCCTGAAAGGAAAAAACGAGATAGACGCTGCCGGGCTGGCCGCTTATCTCACAGGTTTCGCTGCCGGCGTTCAGAAACGAGGCAAATGCGAACCAGGTCAGCGCACGATCTATGATTCTATTCTTCCAGCCGCACAGGCAGCTGATAAAGCAGCCAAAGAAGGAGCTTCTCTCCAGGAAGTCATTACCAGAGCACTGGAAGCAGCCAAAGCCGGAGTGGAAGCAACGAAAGATATGGTTCCTGTTTTCGGAAAAGCCGCTGTACATGCTGCACAATGCGTAGGAGTCGAAGATCAGGGAGCTGTGGCTGGTTATTACAAAATTCTGGGATTAAATAATTATATTTGTAAATAATTCAGCTTTTCAAAACAGCCGCAGTCCATTAAAATAAGGACTGCGGCTGTTTGTATTTTATAAGGCATGAAAGGAGGCACTTTATTTGCTTGCAATTTCACGTCAAAATCTCATAAAAGAACTTTTACAGGAAAACAAAAGCGTTACTATTGCAGATCTTGCAGTCCGCATGAACGTAACCCGCGAAACCATCCGCCGTGACCTGCGCGCCATGGAACAGGAACATGAGCTGATCCGTACCCACGGCGGTGCGTACATCCTGGATGGTGTCCAGAATGACCTTGATATTTCCACCAGACAGGTTCTGAAAACAGAGGAAAAAAAGGCCATCGCACTGAAATGTGATGCCCTGATCCAGACCGGAGAGATCATCTATCTGGACAATTCTACTACAGCATGGTTTATTGCCAACAAGATCGCCAGCAGGAAACTGACAGTTGTCACGAACTCCCTGGAGATTGCCAATATTCTGTCCTCCTCGCAGACTATTCATCTGTTCCTTATCGGAGGAGAATATTCCCACAGGACCAAAAGTTTCGAAGGAAGCAGTACACACCGCAGCCTGAAACAATATTTCTTCGATAAGGCATTTATCTCCTGTAGAAGTGTCGATATCGAATTCGGCATCACGGACACCAGTGATACTTCCGCAGTGATCCATCATCTGGCACTCTCCCATGCCAAACAGAAATATCTTGTAGTAGACCACTCCAAACTGGATAAGGTTTCTTTTACCAGCGTGGCATCTCTGTCAGAGCTGGATGGTATTGTCATGGATACGGAATTTTCCCCTGAATGGAAGGATTTCCTGGACAGAAACAATATCAGATATTACTGATATCAGGCATTTCAGATCAGAACAAATGCAGTCATAATTTGCAACGCCTTGAATGGCAGGTTCTCCGGAACCTGCTTTTTCTATAAGAAATTATTATTCTATAGGAATCTACTATAGAAATTTACTCCATTCAGCGCCAAAAAGAAGCCGCTGCTTCATAGATTTTCATCTGTTTCGCAGCGGCTCTGTTCATAGGGTTCCCGTTTTATTTTTTATCTACGTATTTCTCTACAGGTTTGATTCCCATCTTCTCGAAGGATTCTTTGAACGGCTCATAAGCAATACCCTTTTCTGTGATAATACCTGTAACCAAACTGTGATCTGTTACATCGAAGGATGGGTTTACAACGCCAACTCCTTCCGGAGCCATACGTTTCTCATACCACATTTCTGTAACTTCTTCGCTTTTTCTCTGCTCAATGTGAATTTCATCACCTGATTCCAGAGTCATATCAATAGTAGATGACGGTGCGCATACATAGAACGGAACTCCGTAATGTTTCGCAATAATGGCAACTCCGCTTGTACCGATCTTGTTAGCGAAATCTCCATTGGCAGCTACACGGTCACATCCTACGAAGATGATTCCGATCTTGCCGCTCTTCATGGTATAGGATGCCATGTTATCGCACTGTACATAAGTATCAATGCCTGCAGCCTGCATTTCATAAGCACTTAATCTTGCGCCCTGCAGAAGTGGACGGGTCTCATCACAGTAAACATGAAGATCTTTTTTCGGATCCCAGCCATGTTCCAGAGCAATGTACATTGGAGCTAATGCAGTTCCATATTTGGCAGTTGCCAGTGTTCCTGCATTACAGTGCGTCATGATTCCCACACCTTTTCCGAGTTTCTCCAGAAGTTCAAATCCGTAGGTACCGATATTTCGGCTGATCTGAATATCCTCTTCTCTGATATTGTCTGCTTCTTTCATCAAACGGACTTTCAGTTCCGGAATATTCATATGATCTTTCTCTGTAAGCATTACATTGTGCATACGGTTCAGAGCCCAGGAAAGGTTAACTGCTGTAGGTCTGGAGGAGTTGATGTACTCCATCATCTTTGTGCATTCTTTTACGAATTCATCTTTATCTTCTGTTTCGATCTGATTTGCAAGTACATAGTAGGCATATGCGCCTGTAACGCCAATCGCCGGTGCTCCTCTTACTCTCAGTGAATAGATTGCTTCCCAGATGTCTCCTGCTGTGGAAATGTTAAGATATTTACACTGGTTCGGCAGAAGTGTCTGATCCAGGATCACGATCTCTTTTTTATTTTCCGCAAGTTTTACGGTATCCAGATTAAGTGCATTTTCCATAATATCCATCTCCTTTTATCAGTTATGTTCTTTATGCATCTACTTCAGCAATTGCATCTGTCAGAGTCTTCAGGAAACACTTGCCGCATTTCTTATCACTTCTGTTCTTGATGAAATCAATGGCAGCTGTGATACAGATCTTCTCTGCACGTGCACGTTTCGCTTCATCTGCAATCGTTGTGATATCTTTTACATTTGCCATACCAACAATACGGCGAATCATTTCCAGACCAGTTACTGCTGAAGTATCTTCAATGATGGTATCCATGTAGTATTTCTTGTACAGCTCATTCTTGCACATTGTATCTGTTACATGTTCATCATAGTATTTTTCCATTTTCTCTCTTGTCATGTTGATGACATCTACCAGAACATCTTCTACCCATTTACAGAAGTCTGCTGCGCCTGCTGCATCACCGTTTGCCCATGCAAAGATCATATTTGCGATCACATTACCAATATCATATCCCATCGGTCCATAGAAGCAGAACTCAGGGTCAAATACCTTTGTACTTTCATCATTAATGAAGATAGAACCTGTATGTAAATCACCGTGGATCAGGGACTGTGCTCTTGTCATGAAGTCCATTTTTAATTTGGCAACTTCACAGTGAAGTTCCTGGTCATCATAAAGTTTTTCTTTTACGAAATCTGCGATCGGAGGGAATACATGGTTGCGTCCTCTCTCGTCGTTATATGGTTCTGTGTATACCAGAGCTTCTGTGATATCACATAATTCCGGATTGATAAATTTACGCTGAAGTTCTTTTTTCTCCTGATGATCCATTACCACATCTGTGGTTCCCATAAGAACCTGTGCCATGAATGTGGAAATCTGATCTGCGAATTTCGGGAAAATTTTATGTTCCAGCATTGCTGTACGCATGATCTCATGATCGCTTAAATCTTCCATGCCGCATGCGCTCATTACTGTATCATAGAAATAAATCTCCGGTACATATCCAGGTGCAAGTTTGCCTTCCAGAACAAGAATCTCAGATTCGATCCTGTTTCTGTCTGTATCCAGTTTCATATCAGCAGAAATACGTGTCTCCACACCAGCCTGTTTGATAATTACGCTATGGCCCTTTGCGTCAGTTACTTTAAATACGTAATTAAGGTTTCCATCTCCAATTTCCTTTGCAGTCATGCTTTCTGCATCCCACTCGATCTGCGGAACTTTTTCCTTTGCATATTCAACTGCATCATCAGCTTTCATAAGAAAATAAGAATCATAGTTTGACATAATTTTTTCCTCCATATTCTGTCTGTCGTTTTATCTGTCTATCCGTTATGATATCTGTCATAAACTGTTCTTTATTAATCTTCTTTTACAGTGATATACGCTGCAACCAGTGCAAGGCAAAGAACCGCACCTTTAACTGCAGGAAGTACATAGTAAACAACACCGCACATTGTCAGACCATTTTCCAGTGTGGAAATAAGAAGAGCACCTACAACTGTTCCAAGTGCGTTTGGTCTCTCAGCTCCACCTACAGAACGTCCGATAAATACTGCTGCCAGGGAGCTCATCAGATAACTGTCACAGCTGTTGATCTGTGCTGCGGAGTTACGGGAACATACAACGATACCTGCAACTGCGATAAATACAGCTGCGAACATACCTGCCATAAATCTGTATTTCTTAACATTGATACCGGAAAGTTTTGCTGCGGTTTTGTTTCCGCCCATTGCATATAAGTAACGACCATGTTTGGTTCTTTCCAGAAGTACCCAGCATACTACTACGCAGAGAAGCATGATGATAATGATATACGGGGATTTACCGATGTTCATAGAACCGTTTGTCCATCCTTTACGGATAGGTGTGATATCTCCTCCGTGGAATGCACCGAACCATTTCGGAGCACTCAGACCAGCTGATACAGCACTACCACCTGTAAAAGCAAGGCCAAGACCTGCATGTACGAACTGCAACGCACAGGTTGCCAGCATATCCGGAATCTTGCATACAAGAATCAGGAACATTGTCAGCAGATACATTACCATTGTAAACGCAATTGTAAGAACAATTGCCAGCCACAGCGGAGCTCCGAACCACAGGAACAGTGCTGCGAAAACATAGGCACTGAATGTACCCAGCGTTCCGGCTGACATATCGAATCCATCCGGTGCCATAGATACTGTTGCTGCAAGAGCAAAAATCGTAACTACAGACATGGATCGAAGAATATTCATCAGGTTGTTAACTGAAAAAAATGCTGTACCTCTGATAGTGGTAAAGATGATAACTGAAACTGCCAGAACGATTACAGCAGCCCAGCTCAGCAATCCTTTCCCAATCGTTTTCATCTTTGAATTCTGAACCATATTATTTTCCTCCCAATACATTGATGCCTGATATCTTTACAGATATCAGCCTGCATATTTCTCCTCCGAACCTGTAGCATAATGCATGATCTCATCTTCGGTGGTTTTTGCAGTTTCAAGTTCTGCCATGATCCTGCCGTCAAACATGACATACATACGGTCTGTTATGGATAACAGCTCCGAGTTCTCGCAGGTAGCATAGATGACACAGTTTCCGTCTTTCGCGATCTGATTGATCAGATGGAAGATCTCCTGCTTCGCACCAACGTCTACACCTTTTGTAGGTTCATCAAAAATATATACATCACAGTCTGCTGCCAGCCATTTGGCAACGGCAACTTTCTGCTGGTTTCCTCCTGAAAGGTATGCAACCTTCTGTTTTACTGAAGGTGTCTTAATACTAAGACTCTCTACATATTCTTTTGCTTTCTGTGCTGTCTCGCGGTCATTTACGAAAGACATGGTACAGAAATCCCCAAGACATGCGGCAGATACATTAAAGGTTACTGTCTCTGCAACAAGTACGCCCTCTTTACGTCGTTCCTCAGGTACCAGCGCAATTCTGTTCTTTACGGCGTCGGACGGATTCTTGATCTTAAGCTCCTTGCCATTTAATGTAAGCGTACCTCCCGATTTATGGTATGCACCGAAAATAGTTTTACAAAGTTCTGTTTTCCCTGCACCTACCAGACCGGCAAGTCCGACGATTTCTCCTTTTCTAACATACATAGACACATCTTTTACACGATTTTCCCGTTCAGACAGATGTTCTATGACAAATGATTTCTCTCCAATCTCACATGTTTCTTTCGGGAAATTCTCTTCGAAAGAACGTCCAAGCATTTTATCAACGATCTCTTTCGAAGTTGTCTGCGGTGTGATCGGAGTGGTATCCACAACCTGTCCGTTTCTCATAACTGTGTAAGAATCACAGATTCGAAGGACCTCCTGGATACGATGTGTAATAAAGATAATAGCAATATTTTCTGTTTCTCTTAAATGTTTTACAACACGGAACAGTTCCTCTGTTTCCGTATCTGATAATGGTGCTGTCGGCTCATCCAGTATCAGGAAATTACATGAATTCTGAACCGCACGTGCTATCAGGACCATCTGTTTCTGCGCCAGTGTCAGTGTACCACACCATCTCTTTACATCAATATTAATATTCAGGCGGGCCAGAGCTTCTTTTGCATCTTTTCTAATTTTTCCATAATTGATAAACTGTTTATGCCCCATGTTCATGACCATATCATTAAACATTACATTCTCAGCTACTGAAAGTGTTGGGATCAACGCCATATCAACTTCCTGATATACAATCTGGATGCCTAGTTTCTTTGCGGCAGCCGGATTTCTCAATTCCACGACGTTTCCGTTATATAAAACCTCTCCTGTGTAATCCGGATTAGAACCCGCCAGAACTTTCATCAATGTGGATTTACCTGCTCCATTGGCGCCCATAACTGCATGGATCGTACCGGTTGAAATCTCGAAATCTACATCTGAAAGAGCTTTTACACCAGGAAATTCTATGGAAACTTTTCGTGTTCCAAGTGTGATTTTATCCATATATTCCCTCTTTTCCGTAATTCTTTTCCGCCACAGATAATCCAGTACGGAAAAAGCGGCGTCGGAGCCTCAACCCCGACGCCTCACTTTACTTAGATATTTTCAGTATTAAATACTGTTCTCCCTAAAGGCTTAGTGTCCAAGTGTTGCTTCCATCCAGTCACATGTAGGCATCCAGGAAGTATCGGAGTAATCTTCTCCAGCAACTTCTGCCAGGTTTTCAATATTTATGCCATCCTTAGAAGTAACCATTTCCTGGGTAACGATAACTGAAGGAATTTCCATCCATGCACCCGGATCTTCATAGTAGCAGGAAGCTGCTGCAATGTCATCATACTGATCTGCCATCTCAAGTGCTAATACACGGCATGCAAATTCTCCGTTAGATGTCCAGTTTGTAGTAGCGCAGGCTTTCCAGTTCTTTCCTTCCTGCATGAACTGAATATCTTCATTACAGATATCTACAGATACCATTGGGATATCGGAGTTTGCTTCACGCAGTGCCTGATATACACCCTGTGCATATGCATCGTAGCAGCACCAGATACCATCGATCTCGTCTGCACTGTATTTCTGTAATGTAGCTGCTGTAACGTCACGCATGGATGATGTAGCATTCTGATCATCGATCGGTGCGATTCTTTCAACAGTCTTAATCTTTCCATCTGTTTCAAATGGTTCATAACCTGTCTGACGACGGTCAAACGGGCTGTTATATCCAGCACCCTGCTGAACCTGAAGAATGTTTACAGGCTCGCCGGCTTCTGTTTTCTCCGGATACATATCGAGAATAGTCTGAACCAGAGATTCTGCAAATCCTGCATCCTGCTGGAAGAACTGTGTAACACCATCGATCTTAGCGGTTTCACCGTTTGCATCTTTAAATGGGGTATCAAATGTAACAATCTTTAAATCCGGATACTGTTCCAGAATTCCTGACAGGAAATCATAAGCATATTCCTGACCGCCATGAGAAACCATTAATCCATCATATCCGCCCTGTGCGCACTGCTCAATGGTGCTCTTCCATGTATCTGCATTATCATTGCAGAAGAATGTGCTTGCTTCCATACCAAGTTTCTCTGCTGTTGCGGTAAATGAATCCGACCACATCTGGAAGATAGTTGCTGATGACATGTACATGATATATGCTATCTTCTTGCCCGCTACCGGAGATTCGGTACTGCTCTCTGTTGTTGTTTCCTCGTCTGCTGCCGCATCACTTGCGAATACAGGTACTGCTGAAACCACCATAGCTGCTGAGAGTAACGCTGCGATTAATTTTTTCTTCATGATATTCCTCCTTTTTAGGTATTTTGCCGAAGCTTTTTTGTTTTTGTGAGTTTATATTAACATATATTACTAATTTTGTAAACATACTAATGTGTCATTTTGTTCGTTTTTTTGCTTTTTAGTACTTTTATCCAATTATCGTCTTCACATTTTGAACAAAAATTCCAATTTTTATCTGTATTTCTATGTCAAAATCACTGAACAAGGCGCTATCCTTGTGCAGATGTGCTAATTTTTGCTTTGTATTTTTCGCACAAATTATATATTGTTAATTAATTTTCAATCTTTTTATAATTAAAAATAGCAGTTATCTATATAGATATCTGCTATTTTGGATGATATGTTGTTTTTTTTCCGTTTTTGTTGTATTTTATCAAAGGCAGCCTTTTTGCAATATTGTACATGCATAAAAGGCAGTTTCAGTAGTGGCGATCACTGCATAGGCTTCTTTCGCTTCTTTATAGAAATCCTTTCTGGAGATCATTCCGCAGGCATCTGCACCTCTGGGATCATATTTGGCAACGATCTGTTTAAATTCGTCCCATACAGGGCATTCCAGGTCAGCATGACGTGGCTCTTTGTCCATGATCATTACAGGCTTGTCTACAAAATCATCCAGTGGCATCAGTGTCAGGATGGCATCCATAAGTTCTGTTGCCTTTAATCCATCACAGCGGATGAGGATACTGTTTTTCGCCATTGATGCAGCTGCAAAATTGGCATCTCCGATCACCAGTCTGTCTCCATGGCCCATTTCTGCCAGAACCTTCAGGAGCTCAGGTGAGAGGATCGGCGGTATGTTTCTTAACATATATTCACGACCTTTCTTTGTTCTTCTGTTACCATTGTACGTCCGTCTGTTATTTTCAGTCAATTGATATGTTTTACCAATTTTTATGCTTTATATTTGTTGCATTTTTACTACTTTTGTTTCTTTTTTATTAAAAGTCCACTTTTTTCACAAAAAAAGAACCTCACCGGAAAATCCGTCGGTTCTTTTATCTTTCTCATATATTTCATTGTAATTTATTTCTCTGTCTGATTATTCTTTACAGCTTTCATCATTTCTGCAAGTTCCTGATATTTACCTGTTACATAGCCGTAATTCCTGCGTTTATGAGGAAGCTGACAGTTCGTACAGTCTTTCAGTCCTGTATCTGTATACCGGAAATTCCCACCGCATTTATCTCCAAGTGCATATAATGGACAATAGCAGAACAGACAATTAAAATCTTCCGGATCCGCACCTTTATGACATGGAAAAAACTCACACTTCTTATGGCTGAAATAAGAATACTCCTTACCTTCCCAATACGGTTTATCCATCTTCGTCTCCTTCTTTCTGCAGCCGCGCTTTTTATTTTCTCCTAAAAAAAGAGGGAGCGATGCTACTCCGGGGTAGAATAAAAATCCGTTCATGAGTGCGCGGAGGGAACGAATAAATCCGAAGTAGTATCGCCTGCCATTTAATCATGTATAATTCATAAAGAACAGGCGCATTCCATAAAAAATGTCTGCCTTCAGATAAAAGCAGACAACACTCCGAAGCTGCGGATTCAACGGAGTTGGTTGTTACACTTTACACGGAAGTTTAACCTCGCCATACCAAGCAGGTTTCCTGGCTCCAGGCTCATCGCTCCTCTCTCCTTCTCATGCTATGGCACAATGGATCCTCGAGATTCGCTCCTCTGTTACAGTGACCGGATCGCTCAGGTTTCTCACCTGATTCCCTCTCTCTGTACCGTTTCTTTTACGGTATCAGCACTTAATATGTTCTGTATGGAATTATACTGTCATTATAGTAACACTAACTCTGCGGAATGTCAACTATTTATCAATGTTTTATACGATTTTCCTATATGATTTTTCAGAATACCAAAAAGGATCCTGTCGGAGGGATTCTTATGTCACAGAAACATTATGAAGTAATTTCTTATGACATAAAAAGGCCACGGAGAATATGTAATCTCCATGGCCCTGTATGTGTTTGTTTTTATACCAGTCTTCTTACAGATACAATTGTTCTGTATGCTGCATTATCACTGATCTTGATACCGTCTACGGAGTTAGACGCATGTACGATCTGTCCATTGCCCATATAGATGGCTACATGACCGCCGTAGCAGATCAGATCTCCTGGCTGTGCATCTGCGTAGGATACTTCTGTACCTGCATTCTGCTGTTCATAAGATGTTCTCGGAAGGCTTACACCGAAGTTGGCATATACACTCTGTACGAAACCCGAGCAGTCAGCACCGTTTGTAAGGCTTGTTCCACCCCATACATACGGATTTCCTACGAACTGCGTAGCGTAATCCACTACAGAAGATCCTGATCCTGAAGAGGAAGAGCTTTCTGAGCTGGAAGCGGACTGCTGGCTTTCATATTCCTCCTGGGATACTGTGTTATCGGAATCGATCACGTTTCCGTACTCGTCATATTCTACATCGTCAGAAATTTCTTCTGTATCATCTTCAGAGGAATCTGTGTTATCGATCACATTGCCGTCTTCGTCATATTCCACATCATCTGAAGTATCTTCTGTATCTTCGATCACATTTCCATCTTCATCATATTCTACATCATCTGAAGTTTCTTCGTCTGCTTCCTCAGCTTCTGCTTCTTCTGCAGCTGCTGCCTCAGCCGCCTGCCTTGCTGCTTCTTCTTCAGCCTGGCGTCTTGCCTCTTCCTCTGCTGCAATTCTCTCAGCTTCCAGTCTCTCGATCTCTGCTGTCTGTTCTGCAAGAAGGTTGGCATATTCTGTAGCCTGCTGCTGTGCATATGCGATCTCGTTCTCATAGTCTGCGGATGCAGATTTTTTCTCGTCGATCTGACACTGCAGTACATAGGACTGTTCTTCATAAGAAGATTTCATTTCTTCCAGTTCTGCTTTATCTGATTCATACTGAGCTTTCAGATTCTTTACTTCTTCAATAGTATTTACATATTTATCCAGGTTCTTTCTGTCCTGCTCATACATCTGCTGTGTATTCTCAGCTCTTGTGAGCAGATCACTGAGATCCTCTGAATTCAACATCATCTGGAACCATGCAGTGTCTCCGCCCTGCTCATACAGACACTGGATACGTTTCTTCATGTTCTCATACTGTGTATCACGGGCTTTCTGTGCTTTCGCCAGATCCTGCTTGGTTTTAATAATGTCTACTTCTTTATTATCAATATCGTTCTTAAGAGTGTCAATGGAAACCATTACGCTCACAAGGCTGGAATCCAGTTCAGAGATTTCACTCTCAAGCTGTGCTTTCGCATTTGCCAGCTCATCCATACGAGAATAGGTAGCATCAAGCTGCTGGCTTGTGATCGCCTGCTCTTCTCTTAATTCATCTTCTCTGGATGCGCTTACACTGACAACCTGCATTGCGCTCATCATAAGCGCCAATGTCAGACATACAATTCTTTTCTTCATGACCTCTCACCTTTTTCATATTTCTTGTTACTGTTCACTCCATGCTCGACAAGACGTTTCTCTCGATATGCTACGGATTTCGGCGTATAAGCAGTAACCATCTCTTTTCTATCATGTAATATTTTTGCAATATCTAATTCAATTCCCGTATATATTAACATATAATTACGATAAACGCAAGGTTTATCCCGAAAAAAGTTTAAATTTCTGTAACATTTAGTAACCTTTTTGAAATCAATCAGGGATTTTACATAAGAAAAACGGCTTCCCATGGGAAACCGTTTTCTTAATTATCTTATTTCTGTTACATTTTCTTAAATCAGTCAGATGTTTCCGGCTGAAGCAGGAGATTTACCTGATTTAGTTAAAAAGATCTGCAAGAATCTGATCTGCTGTCATGTTCAGGTATCCATCCGGATCAGAAAGAGTTCTTCTGTTCCATCTGAAATAATTACCTCTTCGGATATAGTTACCACTGGAAGTATGGTAATCATATTTGGTATATCCGGCATATCTGGACATATATTTCTGAGCCAGTGTGATCGCCTGGCTGGAATAGCTTCCACTTGGTGTCGGGGTACCTGAAATCTGTACACCTGCATTCGGTGTAGAGTGAACGATCACTGCACTCTTATCTTTGCACTGTCCCAGAATGATCCATGTATGACCGCTGTCATATCCAACATCACCTGGATATACTTTCCAGTTTCTGCTTGCCAGGTTCGCCTGTGTGAGGATACTTCCCCATCCATTGGACTTATACAGGCTTCCGATTTCTCCTGATACTACTGTATAACCGCTTCCGATACCGGACTTGGACTGCATGATCTGATATGCTGCCCATCCCACGAAACCGGAACAGTCAAATCCTTTCGCTCTGTTTGCTGTACTTAAATCTCTGTAATTATTATAGTCATAACTGCTGCTCTGGCTGTTATAGAAATTCGTCATCGTGGAGCTGATGCCTTTTCTGGTGGAGTCATTCCATCCGCCGCCCCATACATACAGAGCCTTTCCTACTGGCTGCAGTGCACCTGCCAGATAGTTCTTAATGGTCTTTGTGCCCGTAGGACTGGTCGTATCAATCATAACACCATTTGAATTAAACTTATACTTTTTGCCGTTAATAGTCACCTCTCCGGTAGCCATCACACCAGTAGATTTAGCAAAATAGTATTTATTATAATTAATCGTCTTCCAGCCTGTGACCATCTTACCGCTTCTGGTATTGAAATAGTAGGTCTTTCCACTGAGGGTTGTAAAACCTTTGGCCATAATACCATCGGATGATTCGAAGTATCTGGATTCATTCTTGGAATTCTTCGCCCATCCTGTGAGCATATAGCAGGCACTTGTAAAATATCTTGTATTTTTCTTACTGTCTGTCAGGAATGTCTTACATGCAGCTACGCCGCTCTGGCTGTAGAAATAATATTTCCTGCCTTTCAATGTGAGCCATCTTGTCTGCATGTAACCGGTTCTGGTATTGAAATATCTCTTCTGGCCCTTGGAATCCGTTACCCATCCGGTAAGCATCACGCCTGCGCCCTTGCTGAAATAACGTTTCTGGCCTTTGGAGTTCTTGACCCATCCTTTTACCTGTACGCCCGTACTCTTATTGAAATAGTATTTCTTTCCGTTCAGCTCCAGCCATCCTTTCAGCTTGGAACCGTCTTCTTTTATGTAATATGACTTGCCATTAATGGTTACAAAGCCGGTCTTCGTCTTCGCCTGCACATCTGAGGCATTAAAAAGTACAGATACCCCTACAGCAAAAAACAACAGGAGCAGAAGTATCCCCCAGCTTCTAAACTTCTTGTTAACGTTTTGCATATATACCTTCCTTTTCTTTCATTTTTATTATCTGATAAGATAATATTTTTTTACAATGTTGTTACGTTTCTATGACCCTATTATATTACATCTTCAATAGTCCGTCAACATACAAGTAAAATTATGTTAAATATTCACTAAATAATCACAATTTTTTTCTGTAAAAAAGAGACAAAGCTCACAAAAAGCCCTGCCTCTTTTCATACTTTTTACATACTTTCCGAAATCTGTTTTCGTGATTACAGGAGATGTTTTCTCAGTTCTGCTCCGTCTGCGGCACTTAAATATGCCGGTGCTACATCAAATACGGTCTTGGCACCTGTCTGTCCTTCTTTGCTCATGCGGTATGCAGCTCTTGCATAGGCAGCGAGTACAGAAGACGTGAATTCCGGGTTGGAATCCAGTTTCAGGCTGTATTCGATCACATGACTGTTCTCAT
>OLNC01001153.1_pt1 | contig 16925 bp, 12 predicted proteins | sample 1672011 | NCBI WGS metagenome assembly OLNC01 (sample SAMEA3136636, study PRJEB25190) | human gut metagenome | biome: human gut; feature: human-associated habitat; material: faeces | place: Austria | collected 2013 | reverse complement strand
TTTGCCATAAAAATATGCACCTCCAAAAGTGTCTAACTTTTGGGGTGCATATCAACTCTACATTCGACTTTTTGTAAATTATTTCAAATCTTTTGTTTCAATGAAGTCTATATCGTCAAATTCTTGATTTTCACCGCACATTGCCCAAATGAATGAGTAATTCTTTGTACCGACACCTGTATGTATCGACCAACTCGGCGAAATAACCGCCTCTTCATTGTGCATAATGATGTGACGTGTTTCATCAAGCTCACCCATCATATGAAATACTGCGTCATTTTCATCCATATCAAGATACAAATAAACCTCCATACGTCTGTCATGTGTATGACACGGCATTGTGTTCCAGTTTGAACCGACATCAAGCATTGTAAGCCCCATTGCCAGCTGACAGCTCTGCATAACTTCAGGGTGAATATATTGGTTTATCACTCGCTTATTGCAATCCTCTTTACTTCCGCAAGGAACTTTCTTAGCCTTTGTAATATCAATTTTCACAACAGGATACGATGTATGTGCCGGACACGACGAAACATAAAACTTAGGCGGATTTTCAATATCAACGCACTTAAACGAAATATCTTTATTGCCCATACCGATATAAATACCGTCACGCGGATTCATTTCATACTCCGTTCCGTCAACGGTAATTATACCTTTTCCGCCGATATTAATACAACCCATTTCACGTCTTTGAAGGAAATAATCCGCCGCAAGCTCCTTGCCTGCCTCAAGTTTCAATTTGCTGTAAACAGGCATAATTCCCGCGGTGATAATTCTGTCTATATGGCTGTATACCATTCTGATATTGTCTTTTGTGAAAAGTTTTGCAATATGAAATTCTTCTCTTAAACGTTCGGTTGTGTAATTTTTTACATCTTTCGGATTTGAGGCACTTCTTATTTCAATTTTGCTCAAATCTTCCTTTATGTATCTGCCGTACACCTCAATTTGCGACAATGCCGCCCAAGAAAGCGGGAATACCGCTTGTATGAAATTTGTAAGGTGAATTGTTCTTGTAATTTTTTTCTCTTTTAATACAACTTCCTGACCATCTGCAACACCCTCGAAGTTTGCGGTAACGATTTCACCGTCCGAAAATTCTATATCAATATTCTTCCAATATGTATCGTGCGGAAAATCAGCTCTTAAATAAAATACTAATTTTTTAACTTCAACTTCTGTACCGAAATCAACATAATACTCCAAATCATCTCTTGCACCGCCTGCCCAAGAATGATACGGAAAATTTCCGTGACCCTTATTTTCAAGTACGCCGTCAATCGCATTTCTTTCAAAAAAGCAAGGCTCACCGCGTGTTACATAATTCGCATATGCGTGCGGATAACATCTTTTTTGACCTTGCAAGTCATATGGATTAAGTGAAATATTCCTCTCGCCGTACGCTTCTTCGTCAGTAGCCTCCGATACACGTATTCTGTGCTCCGTTCCCGCAAAAGCACCTTCTTCATATATACGTTCCAACACTTCTGTCGGAATTCGATATTCAAAACTACCCGACGGAGCATATACAACCGTTTCTTTTAATGCACTGTCAAGCTGTATTTTGAAGAAATAACAGTTATTTGCCGAAATATAAATTTTATCTCCTGCAGAATATTCGCTCTCATATGTACAGTCAATTTTCAAGCCTTGTTTTACAAACAATTCATTATTATTTTTGTCTAAAATTCTTAATTTCATATTCATCTTCCTTTATATGTTTTTTTCACATACATTAGTTTTTCATAAATATCCATTGTGTATAACTTATCACATTTATTTCTTGTTGTCAATCGGTTTTATTTTTGATTTATACCGTATTGACATCACCGAATTTCTGTTATATTATGTACTCATTATAACAGATAAGGAGCGGTCACATATGGCAAACGGATATAATCCCTTAAACGATTGGTTTTACCTCAATCGTCAAACACGAAAAAAGGGTGACAGGCAATCTAATTTGCACTATCACCATTCATATGAAATATTTATCATTTTGAGAGGTTCTACAACATTGCTTGCCGATGACAAACTTATTTCAGTATCAAAAAACGAAATTGTCCTGTTAAAGCCGGATAATCTTCACAAAAACAACGGCGGTACGGAACACGAAAGATATGCTCTTCATTTTACCGAACATTATCTTTCACAATATATGTTGCCTGATGCATACCAAAACTTGCTCAATATGTTTAACAATCAGAAAATACATTTGGATTCCGCACAATTCAGTTCTGTAATAGAAATAATACAACGTATGGAACAAAATCCGAATTACTCATATATTCACATTTGCGAACTGCTCACCATTCTTTCAAGCTGTAAAAATACGGAAAAGAAAAAAGTTTCAGAAAAACACAGAACTATAGATTTAATTCTCGAATACATAAACAAGAATTATCAGACAGTTCAAAACCTTGACGATATTTCAGACGCCGTTCATATTTCAAAACCGCATTTGTGTAAGCTGTTTAAACAAGAAATGAACATAACCGTTTCGGATTATCTGAATACAGTGCGTATAAACAATGCCTGCGAACTTCTAAGAAACAGTAAACATATCATAACGGATATAGCTACCGCCTGCGGTTATAATTCATCAACATATTTTTGTAAAACATTTCGCCATATCGTGCATATGAGTCCTAATGAATACAGAAAACATATAGATACAAACTAAAAAATGAGTTCACTTGGAACTCATTTTTTTTACATTCCCGTACTTCCGAAACCGCCGTTTCTTTCGTCGGTAACATCATCGTCAAAAGTAATTCCGTATTCTACGAATATTCCCTGACAAAAGCCTGTACCTTTGTTTACGGAAACGGTTTTATCTTCGTTTGTGTCGTTTGTGATTTTGCAGAATATATGTCCCTCATTATCGCTGTTATAATAATCACTGTCGATAATTCCGACGGTATTGTTCATCTGCACTCTGAACTTAAATCCCAAACCGCTTCTCGGATAAAGCTTCAGTACCCAGCCGTCATTGATTTTAACTCTGATACCTGTCGGTATTTTTATAGTTTCTCCAGGCTTTAATTCAAATGCCATCGGTGCATAAAAATCACAACCTGCCGAGCCTACGGTTTCCCTCTTCGGAAGCTTTATATCTTCGTATATCTTTTCTATACCATCTGTCACATAAAATGTGTCTGCCCAGTCTTTTTTGAATTGTTCAAAGCTGACTTTTTCAAATTTAGCTACTCTCTGCATAAATTAACTCCTTTACTTAACCGCAAGAACAACCTTATCTATTTCAAGGCTTTTCTGTACGTCTATAACTTTTTGGTTTGTACTTCCCCGCCACAAAAGCTTATTATCTTTCAGACCGTCCACAAATTCGCCGTCCACCATTACGTCAACATATTTCATACACGGCAAATCTTTTACGTCCTGCCAATCATAACCGCTGTAAATCCAAATGGTTTTATTCGGGAATTTTTCTTTAATTTCTTCAATAAGTGCTCCAACGTCTTTTCGATTTTGTGTATGAAGAGGATCTCCGCCGCTGAATGTTATACCGGAAACATAATTTTTTTCAAGTTCATCAAAAATCTCTTTCTTTGCAGCCTCATCAAATTCCAAACCGCCGTTTATATCCCACGTTACGGGATTTTGACAATTCGGACAATGATGTTCACAACCGGCAACCCACAGTACAACACGAAGTCCGTCACCGTTAAGCATATCATCTTTTGTTATATTATGATAACGCATTACATACTTTTCCTTTCTGCGATTTCTGCCATTTTTGCATTGTTAAGTCTTGTATCGCCCTTAACTCTCGAATATGACAAGTAACCGTTCATTCTTTCGATTTTAGTAAGATTTTTACTTCCGCACTTCGGACACACGTCCATTTCAAGTTCTTCATATCCGCAGTCGTCACAATACGCAAGCGACAAGTTTACACCCTCATAAAATCCCATATCCATTGCTCGTCTTACAAGAGTTTTTATAGCCTCTCTGTTGTAGCTTATAGGGTATTTTACATACTGAATTTTACCGCCGTTTGAAAGCTCCCAAAAACGTTTTTCAAGGTCTTGTTTTTGAATCGGAGTAATATCCTCCGTAACGTGACAATGAAAACTGTTTGAGACATATTCTCTGTCGGATACGTTTTCGATTACGCCGTACTTCTTTCTGAATTGTGTAACCTGAAGTCCACAAAGCGACTCGGCAGGTGTACCGTATATGGCATAAAGTTTTCCGTCCTCAGCCTTGAATTGATTTACTTTGTCATTAATATGTTCAAGTGTTCTGATTGCAAATTCACCGTCTTCAACAAGTGAACGCTTATTATAAAGCTGTTGCAATTCATTAAGTGCCGTAATACCGAATGACGCTGTTGCAGTCTTTAAAATAGGCTTTATTTTATCATGTATTCCAAGATGACCGCCGTAGAAACCGCCCTCACAATATGCAAGCGGATTTGTAGACGCACGCATTTCGCCAAGATAGTCATATGTACGCAAGTGAAGTTGTCTGATTAGGTTTAAGTAATAATCAAGCACGTCAAAAAACGGTTTATTTTCCTGTTGAGCCTTTGCCAAAATCATAGGTAAATGAAGCGACACAGCACCTATATTAAATCTTCCTACAAATACAGGCACGTCATTTTCATCAGCCGGTTTCATACCGCCCTTTTCGTACCAAGGTGACAAGAACGCACGACAGCCCATAGGTGAAACGATTTTACCGTATTTTTTATACATTGACGCAATATATCCCTCACCCGAAAGGCTTAGCCAATCGGGGTACATTGTCTTTGAAGAACAATCAATTCCCGCCTCAAAAACATCTTCCAAAGGGCCGCCCTCACCGTGAAGTTTTTCATCATACAAGAACACTACTTTAGGGAACAAAACAGGCTTTTTATGTCCCTTTTTGCCTTGTCCGTTCTTTCTGACTTCAAGCATAGTCTTTGACGCCATCTTCGCGAAACGTCCGGTACCCGTACCGATAGTAACGGTTATAAACGGATAATCGCCGCGGCTCGACGATACCGAATTAAATTTATATTCCCAACCTTGGAAACCCTGTTCAAAATCTCTTTGAATATCTTGTATTGCGATTTCTTTTGATTTTTCTTCGTCAAGTCCGATATTCTTATATTTTTCTATATAATATTTATATGACTTTTCCGCATACGGCTCTAAAATAAGGTCTGCCGACGGAACTGTAAAGCCTCCGTACTGCTGACTTGCCGCAGACAAAACAATATCGCCTATAACATCAAATGCAACGTCAAGAGTTTTCGGTTCGTTATACCAAAGATTACCCATTTCAAAGCCGCCCTGCAAAACGCTTTGCACATCAAAAAGACAGCAGTTCATTGTATCACGTCTTGCCGACATATCGTGTATGTAAATATATCCGTCACGACACGCCTGAAGTTCTTCTGTTGTAAGGAAAAACTTCTTGTAAAGCTCTTTGTTAAGCTGATTGAATATAAGACTTCTCTTTGTCGAAACAAGCGCACTGTCAGTATTTGAATTTTCCTTGTCACCGATGTACATAATCGACTGACTTTTTTTATAAACCTCATCAAGCATTTGTACGAAGTCCTGCTTGTAGTTTCTGTAATCACGATAACTTTTCGCAACTTTAGGATTAACTCTTTCAAGCGCACCCTCTACGATGTTGTGCATTTCGGAAATTTCGATTTCTTCCTTGCCCATTTTTCTCGCCTCGTCCTGAACGAAACGACATATAAAGTCAATCTCCTCATCCGTAAATTTTACCAATGCACGAAAGGCTGATTTATTTACCGCAATAACGACCTTTTGTACGTTAAAAGGCTCTTTTGTATTGTCCTTTTTTACTACTTTCATAACTAAATTACTCCCTCAAATATCGTATCCCACTCATTCCAAACCACAATATATTGTGTTTGACTAACTGATTTCTAATTATAGCACCCTATATCTATTTTTTCAATTACACATCCATTACCGCTTTATTACAGTAATATTACAAGCATTTATCTTTCGATAGGTAAGCCAAATTCTGTACTTCAACGCAAATATTACATGGTTAACTTATTTAATTTTGAAAATACTATAACTATTAACTTCGGGAGGTATTATATGAAAATACTTTTTAATTCAATACATCTTTTCCTTTTTTCACTGTATGTTGACTTTTATAAATATCGTTTTGATTGTGCCGTCAAAAAACGTCTGAAAAACGGAAAAGATATTTCCACAAAGAAACTTACGCAAATGTCCGATAAATGCTATTATCTGTTTAACAGTTTTATCGAAAAAGAAAAAAGACTTCGTTTGAAAATGACCAAAGCATAAAAAATGCTTTGGTTTTTTATTTTAAAATCTATATACTCCCCTGTTTTTAGAAAAATATTCATATTTAACACAAAATATTGTGTTCCGCCCTTGATTTTGAGTTTCAAAAGTGATATTATATATATATGTATATATAACTAATACACATTAAAGGGAGTTTTCTCTCTTTATAAGAGAAAAAAGAGGAGGAATTAATTCCGATGGCTAGAAAAATGAAAACCATGGATGGTAACAACGCAGCAGCTTACGCATCATATGCGTTTACAGATGTTGCCGCTATCTATCCTATCACACCATCATCTACAATGGCAGAAGTAACCGACAAATGGTCAGCTGCCGGACAGAAAAACATTTTCGGACGTACTGTAAGAGTGGTTGAAATGCAGTCTGAGGCCGGTGCCGCAGGTGCAGTTCACGGTTCACTTACAGCAGGTGCTCTTACAACAACTTATACAGCATCACAAGGTCTTTTACTTATGATTCCTAATATGTACAAGATTGCAGGTGAACAACTTCCTTGCGTATTTAACGTATCGGCAAGAGCTTTGGCATCACATGCACTTTCAATATTCGGCGATCATCAGGACGTTATGGCTTGTCGTCAGACAGGTTTTGCTATGCTTGCGTCAACTAATCCGCAAGAAGCAATGGACCTTGGTGCAGTTGCTCACCTATCAACAATAAAGGGTAAAATTCCGTTCATTCATTTCTTTGACGGTTTCAGAACTTCTCACGAATATCAAAAGGTGGCTTGTTGGGATTATTCGGATCTTGCAGATATGCTTGATTGGGATGCACTAAACGACTTCAGACGTAAGTCACTAAATCCTGAACATCCTGCTCAGAGAGGTACAGCTCAAAACCCTGACGTATTCTTCCAGGCTAAAGAGGCTTCTAACAAAGCTTACGATGCAATTCCTGAAGTTGTTGAAGAATACATGAATAAAGTAAACGAAAAAATCGGCAGCGATTATAAGCTATTCAACTACTACGGTGCAGAAGACGCTGATGAAGTTATTATCGCTATGGGCAGTGTCTGTGATACAATCTCGGAAACTGTTGATTACCTAAACGCAAACGGCCGCAAGGTTGGTCTTGTTAAGGTTAGACTTTACAGACCTTTCAGTGTTAAGCACTTGGTTGCAGCTATTCCTTCAACAGTTAAGAAGATTTCTGTTCTTGACAGAACAAAAGAACCGGGTTCAATCGGTGAACCTCTATATCTTGATGTTGTTGCGGCACTTCGTGACACAGAATTTGCCAATGTTCCTGTATACACAGGTCGTTACGGTCTTGGTTCAAAGGATACAACTCCTGCTCAAATCATTGCCGTATTCAAAAACACAGAAAAGAAGAGATTTACAATCGGTATCAACGATGATGTTACTAACCTATCACTTGCTCTTGATGAAAACCCTGACACAACTCCGGCAGGTATCACAAGCTGTAAGTTCTGGGGTCTTGGTGCAGACGGTACAGTCGGCGCTAACAAAAACTCTGTTAAGATTATCGGTGACCACACAGATATGAACGTACAAGCTTACTTTGACTATGACTCTAAGAAGTCAGGCGGTCTTACAGTATCTCACTTACGTTTCGGTAATGCTAAGATTACTTCAACATATCTAATCAACAAGGCTGACTTTGTTGCTTGTCACAAGGCATCATATATCAGACAATACAATATGGTTGAGGACGTTAAGCCGGGCGGTGTATTCCTACTTAACTGTTCATGGAATGCAGAAGAACTTGAAGAACATCTTCCTGGTCAGGTTAAGAAGTATATCGCTGACAACAATATTCAATTCTATACAATCGACGGTGTTAAGATTGGTAAGGAAATCGGTCTTGGCAACAGAATTAATACTGTTCTTCAATCAGCATTCTTTAAACTTTCAAAGATTCTTCCTGAAGAAGACGCTATTAAGTATATGAAGGACGCCGCAACTGCATCATATTCAAAGAAGGGTGACGCAATCGTTAAGATGAATCACGACGCTATTGATGCCGGTGCTCAGCAAATCGTTAAGGTTGAAGTTCCTGAAAGCTGGAAGAACGCTCAAAGCGAAGATCTTTCAGTTAAGCATGACGGTGAAGGTAAGCTAATCGACTATGTAAACGATGTACTTGTTCCTATCAACCAATTCAGAGGTATGCAATTACCTGTTTCTACATTCGAGGCTTATCAGACGGGTGAAGTTCCTCTTGGTTCATCAGCATTTGAAAAGAGAGGTATTGCTATCGACGTTCCTGTTTGGAATAACGAAACTTGTATCGAATGCGGTAACTGTTCATATGTATGTCCTCACGCTTGTATCCGTCCTGTAATTCTTACAAAAGAAGAACTTGACAATGCTCCTGAGGGTATCAGATACCAAAACGCAATGCAACTTGACGGCTATTACTATGCTATGGCTATTTCAGTTTATGACTGTACAGGTTGCGGAAGCTGTGCTAATGTTTGCCCTGTAAACAATGCCGGCAAAAAAGCCCCTGCCCTTGTTATGACATCATTCGATGATGAAACAGCTAAGGAACAGGAAAAGTATGATTACCTTGTTCAGCTCGCAGAAAAGCAGGAAGTTCTTGACAAGTTCAAGATTTCAACAGTTAAAGGCAGCCAATTCAGAAAGCCTTACCTTGAATTCTCGGGTGCTTGTGCAGGTTGTGGCGAAACACCATACGCAAAACTTGTTACACAGCTATTCGGTGACAGAATGTATATTGCAAATGCTACAGGTTGTTCATCAATTTGGGGTGGTTCTTCACCATCTACACCATACACAACAGACGTAAACGGTCACGGTCCTGCTTGGGCTAACTCATTATTTGAGGATAACGCCGAATACGGTCTTGGTATGTTCATCGCTCAAGATACATTGAGAAATACAAACATCGCTAAACTTGAAAAGATAGCTGAAGAAAATGCAGATGTTAAGCCTGTTGTTGACAAGTTCATCGAAACAAAGAATGACGCTGCCGCAAACAAGGTTGCTACAGACGAACTTCTAAAGGCTATTGCTAATATCAATTCTAAAGAAGCTAAAGACGTACTTGCCGATAAAGAATATCTATCAAAGAAATCTTGCTGGATATTCGGTGGTGACGGTTGGGCTTACGACATTGGTTTCGGCGGTGTTGACCACGTACTTGCATCAGGTGAAGATGTAAACATTCTTGTATTCGATACAGAAGTTTACTCAAATACAGGCGGTCAGTCATCAAAGGCTACACCGACAGGTGCTATTGCTCAATTTGCTGCCGCAGGTAAGGAAGTTAAGAAGAAAGACCTTGCAGCTATCGCTATGAGTTACGGTTATGTATACGTTGCACAAGTTGCTCAAGGTGCTAACCAAGCTCAACTTCTTAAGGCTCTGCTTGAAGCTGAAAGCTACCACGGCCCTTCTCTAATCATCGCTTATGCTCCATGTATCAATCATGGTATCAAGGGCGGTATGAGTATTGCTCAAACAGAAGAAAAGAAAGCAGTTGACGCAGGTTACTGGCACTTGTTCAGATTTGACCCAAGACTTGCTTTGGACGGCAAAAATCCGTTCCAGCTTGACTCAAAAGCTCCTACAATGGATTACGAAGACTTCATCATGGGCGAAGTTCGTTATAATTCACTTGCTCGTTCAAACCCTGAAAGAGCTAAGGAACTATTTGCAAAGGCTAAGAAGAATGCAGAAGAAAAGTATGCACATCTTGTTAAGCTTGCTCAAGGCGAATAATTTAAAATATTATAAATGGTCGATTCATTTTGAACCGACCATTTTTTATTGCTATAACATTACCGAACAGGAACAAAAAAATAACGCTGATAAACAGCGTTATTTTTTATATCTTATCAATTTTCATTTGTCCGTATGATACGTCTGTAAATCCCATTTTCTTATACAGTGATACTGCTTTTACATTATCTTTAACGACTTCAAGTCTAAAACGCTTTGCATCACTGTATTTGTCGAATAAATAATTAAAATACTGTGTCGCCACACCTTTTCCACGAGCATTTTCATTTACATACAAATCAATAATCTGTACGCATATACCGCCTACTTCAGTTTCATAATAAGTCGTCACATAAGAAAATCCGACAACCTCATTATCTTCACAAAATACAAAACCAATTAAGCCTTTATCTCCGCTTATTGCCGCATCAATATTTGTTTCGATAATATTCATAGGCACTTCGTGATCAAGTGCATCACTGCAATAAAATGCTTTTGATAATTCAAGCACTTTATCTCTGTGACTTTCATTCATTATTTCAATTTTCATTTTAACCGCCTATCTGACATTTAAGTCCCGATTTTTTAGCAACTTCAAGAAGTTCTTGCATATACTCATTAGGAATTAAATCAATTCCGTCAAGTTTGTATTCCCTACCCAATCCGTCATATTTGCCTTGTCCGAGTCTGTGGTATGGAAGTAAATGAAGTTTCTTGACACCTTTCAAACTTGCAGCAAACATTGCAATGTCATAAATTTCTTCCGGTGTTGCGTTAAATGTCGGTATAACAGGCACTCTTATTGTCAAATCAACCATTCCCGACTCTGCAATTCTTTTTGCGTTTTCGTGAATAAGTTCATTGGGCTGAGTGGTAAATTCCTTGTGCTTTGCACTGTTCATATGCTTAATATCCATAAGCACATAATCAAGATACGGCAAATACTTTTCTATAAACTCCCAACGTGCAAAGCCCGTTGTTTCGATAGCAGTATTTATACCGTAATCCTTACAGGCGTGCAAAAGATGCGGTCCGAAATTCGGTTGCAACAGGGCTTCACCGCCCGACAAAGTCACACCGCCGCCACTGCGGTTATAATAAAATGTATCCTGTAAAATAGCCGGCATAACATCTTCAACAGTCACATCATATCCCATAACTTTTTCTTTGCCCTCAAACATCATGGTCTGTATATCAAATTCCTGTGATTCAGGATTACAACACCATCTGCAACGCAAAGCACAACCCTTTAGGAATACGATTGTTCGTATTCCGGGTCCGTCATGGATAGAATATTTCTGTATATCAAATATTCTGCCTTTCGCTTTCATATAATTTTCCATATTAATTATTCCTTATGCGTTAAATGCTTGTTCTGTTCTGCTGATAATATCGTCCTGAAGTGCCTTTGAAAGTGATGTAAACAAAGCACTGTAACCTGCAACACGAACTACAAGTGATTTATAATTTTCCGGATGTTTTTGTGCGTCAAGAAGTGTTTCCTTACTTACAACATTAAACTGCATATGCATTCCCTTTTGGTCAAAGAATGCTCTTATGTATGACGCAAAGTTCTGAAGTCCTGCATTTCCGCTCAATGCCGATGGGTGGAACTTCTGATTGTAAAGTGTACCGTTTGATGCTCTGCCATGTTCAAGTTTTGCAACTGAGTTTGCTGCAGCTGTAGGACCTTTTGTATCAGCGCCCTGTCTTGGACCTACACCGTCCGCAATCGGTGTATTGGCAAGTCTGCCGTCAGGTGTCGCACCTGTCTGCTCACCAAGAGGAACGTTAGCCGATACAGGATACAATCCTGCCTGGAACATACCTCCGCGAGGATTTTTATGTTTTTCAAGTTCTTTTGCGTATATATTAGCCACATCACGGGCTAACATGTCAATTTCTTCAATGTCATTTCCGTACTTCGGAAGTTCATTTATCATATCAAGTATTTCTTCATAACGCTTTCTCTTTGTCGGATCCTGTTCACCTGTAAGGAACATTCTGCAAATATCGGCAACTTGGCTTTCATTAACGCTCTTGCCTGCTTTAGCAAGATTTATAACAACTTCTTGAGTCGCATTTTTAGCAGCCTTAGGACTTAAACCTTGTCCGTAATTATGGATAAGTGCGTCTTTAAGTTCCGCCATTGTGACTTTCTTTTCATCAAATACAAGAGTCTTAACTGCCCAAAGTCCGTCTGCCATATTCGCAATACCAAAGCCTTGCGGACCTGTGAAGTTATAATGAGCACCGCCCTCTTGTACAGTTTTACCCTCTTTAACACAATCTTCAACCATACATGATAGGAACGGTAGAGGAACTCTTTCCGAATGTGCGGTATCTATTGCATTAATAGCATTAACCATAAGACCAATCATATAAGTCTCCTGTGCTTTATATGCGTTGTAGAATTCTTCAAATGTCGTCATATCTTCAACATTGCCTGTCTTGATACTGATTTGAGCACCCTTATCAACACCGTTTGAGAACACAAGTTCAAGCGGACGACACATATTAAAGAATGCCGCGTCATGCCAACCGTCTGTCTTAAACGGTTTCTGCGGTTCAACACAACCGATAATGCCGTATTCCCTTGCATCTGCAAGAGTAACACCTCTGCTCATAAGTGCAGGAATGATGACTTCATCGTTGTAGTACGCAGGCAAGCCTACACCCGTTCTTGTAAGCTCTGCACATTTAATCAAAAATTCATTTGGCGTGCCGTTCCATATTCTGACCGAGAATGACGGAGCAGGTAATTGAGTGTGCATTGACGCTTGAATACATAGGAATGACAAGTCATTTGTTGCGTCAATTCCTTCAGCGTTTTGTCCGCCCGCCGTTAAATTTTGGAACAAGCTGTATCCGGCAAAGCCGTATGACGATGCCTCATCCCTTGCTTTATTAAGGTCGTTAAACTTAACCCAAATACAGTCAAGTATTTCCTGTGCAAATTCGCGTGTAAGCGAACCGTTGTCAATGCTGTTCTTATAATACGGATACAAATATTGGTCAAAACGTCCGGCAGAAATTGAGTGACCGCTTGATTCAATTTGAAGTAACATCTGTATAAACCAAAATGTTTGACAAGCCTCATAGAAGTTTCTTGCAGGATTTTCAGGCACGTTTGCACAGTTGTTTGCAATTACAAGCAATTCTTGTTTTCTTGTCGGATTTGTACACTTTTGAGCCATTTCATAAGCAAGATTTGCGTAACGTCTTGCGTAATTTATAACCGCATTACATGAAATTATAATTGATTCAAGAAATTCGTGTCTTTTGGCATAATCAGCATCATACACGTTGCACTTATTCAATTCTTCCTGAACTTCCGCAATAATCCCCTTGTAACCTATTCTCATAACTTTACCGTAGTCAACCGTAACGTGTCCGATACCGTTATAGAAATAGTTACCCGGTGTAAAAATGTTGTGTTCAATCGCCGCAGCAGCCTCAGGCGCCATATATGAAAGTGCTAAATCGCTGTTTGTCTTGTTCTTCCAATAAGGAAAAATCTTTCTAAGTACAGCCTTGTTTTCCTCTGAAATATGGAATGGATCCGCCTCACGAAATTCGATAGTATCAAGCTCGCTTTCAAGCCATTCATACGAAAACTCAGGGAACACCTGACAGCTCCTCGGTGCTTTTGTCGAACTTCCGACAATAAGTTCGTTATCTCTGATTGTAATAGGAATATTGTTAAGTATATGTTCAAAAGCCAAAGCTCTTCTCTTTACAGTCGGAAGTTGTTCCGTCTGCTGATAACTTTCCGTAATAAGTACCGCTCTGTCTACCTCGATTTCAGGCATTTTGCGATACAATTCTTCCTTTAGCTTTTTAATTCTGTCAGTCATAGGAATGTTTGTTGTATTAAAAGTTCTCATACTCTTCCCTCACTTAATTATAGTAATATCAATTTACTATAATTATATCACATATTTATTACATTTTCAATACTTTTTAATAGCTAAAGACCGTTAAATTAATAACTTTCTCTCATAAAAACAGACAAAACCGCTATGGTTTTGTCTGCTTTTAAAATATTCAAAAATTACATCGCAAGATGTGATTTTTGGAGCTGTTGACATTTCGTCGACAGGCTCCGTTTAAAATTACATTTCAACATTAAAATATCTTTTTGCATTGTTAAAGCAAATATCCTCAACTATCTTTCCAAGTGTATCAAAATCATCCGGAAATTCGCCGTTTTCAACCCACTCACCAAGCATATTGCAAAGAATACGTCTGAAATATTCGTGACGTGTATATGAAAGAAAACTTCTCGAATCAGTAAGCATACCTACAAACTTATTCAATGCACCCAAATTTGCAAGTGCTTTCATTTGTTCAACCATTCCGTCACGTTGGTCATTAAACCACCATGCCGAACCAAACTGCATTTTTCCTGCCGTTTCGGCTGATTGGAAGTTACCGAGCATTGTCGCAAGAACATAATTATCCTTTGGATTTAATGTATAAAGAATCGTTTTCGACAGTCCGTCGTTACATTCCATTGCGTCAAGCAAAGCCGAAAGGTCTGCCGCAATTTCATAATCTGCGATTGAGTCAAAACCAACATCTGCGCCGAGTTTTTTGAACATAGCAGAATTATTGTTTCTCAAAGCACCGATATGTAACTGCATTGCCCAATCAAGTTCACTGTACTTTTTCGCAAGTCTTATAAGTGTTTCGCACTTAAATGCATTTATTTCATCGGCACTTAAATTTTCACCGTTCATTTTCTTTACAAAAACATCGTCTGCGCTATAATCTCTGTTAAACGGTACACCGTCAAGAGCATGGTCGCTTATACGACAACCTGCATTATGAAAATAATCAATTCTTTCATTGACTGCTGTTATAAGTTCGTCATAATTTTTTATGTTCATACCGCATACGTTTCCAAGTGCTTTGATATAATCCGTAAAATCGGTCTTTTCAATATTGATTAATCTGTCAGGTCTAAACGCAGGTAAAACTTTTGCTTTTATATGTCCCTTTTCGGCAATTAATTTGTGATATTCAAGCGAATCAATAGGGTCATCGGTTGTGCAAAGTACCGCAACATTTGATTGATTTATAAGTGTTGACGGGCTCATTTTTGTTTCTTTTATAACCTTGTTGCACTTTTCCCATATTGTATCGCAATTTTCCGCCGTGACAACTTCATCAACATTAAAATATCTCTTTAATTCAAGGTGTGTCCAATGATAAAGTGGATTGCCTATCGCATACTGCAGGCAACCACAGAACGCTTTAAATTTATCATAGTCGCTCTTGTCACCGGTTATGTAACTCTCGTCAATACCGTTTGAACGCATATATCTCCACTTATAATGGTCACCGCCCAAGAAAATCTGAGTAATATTTTCAAACGGCTTGTCCTCATACATCATTTGAGGGCTTAAATGACAGTGATAATCAAAAATCGGCATATCCTTTGCATAGTCATTAAACAGCTTTGCCGCCGTTTCATTATTCAACATAAAATTATCGTCCATAAACTTTTTCATTACCATTACCTCACAGTATTATTTTATATTCTTATTATATACTCAAAACAGAATTTGAGCCACATATATTTTGCTTTAATTCAGCTCAAATCTTACAAATCTTGCTTAACATTTATTATATCACATTTTCATACAAACGCAACTCATTTTTGAATTGACCGCACACAAAAATTATGCTAAAATTATTTTGAGGTGAGTTTGATTGGAAAAGACGATACGACGCGTTATGTATGACAAATCTTATACATATACTTACAGAACAGGTATGTCCGAAGGACCAATTCTCGGCAATCATATGCACATATATTATGAATTTTTGCAACTGATTGAAGGCAATGCGCTTTACAACGTTGAAGGAACGGAATACAAAATTTCTTCGGGCGATTTATTAATCACCAATCCAAACGAATTTCACTTTATTACTTTTCCGAAAAATAGCGTTTATCATCGTCAGTTTTTGCAGATACACAGCAGCTTTGTTTCATCAATGAATCCTCATATTTTAGACACTTTAAATGCCCGAAAATTCGGAACAAACAACAGAATACCGTCCGAAATATTCAATAAATACAATCTCGGAGATATTTTCAAAGGCGTTGAACATTACTCGGCAAATCCGACAGATGATACTGATTTTATGGTTGCCACATATGCCGCACAACTTGTCGTGAAGCTTAGTGAAATTCTTAAAAAAGAATTTCTTGTAAACGACACTTTCTCTAAAAACAAACATATCAAAGAAATCCAAAACTACGTTGAACAAAATTTCACACGCAATTTGAATATTGATGATATTGCGGAACATATGTTTTTAAATAAGGCATATATCAGCCGTCTTTTTAAAAGCGAAACAGGTCTTACAATATCCGTTTATATAAATATGCGTCGCGTTATGATGGCAAAAAATCTGTTGCTTGCAGGCGAAAATGCAATGAATATTTTTTATAAATGCGGTTTCAGTGACTATACCACTTTTTATCGTGTGTTTAAAAAATACACCGATATGTCCCCCGAACAATTTAAGAAAAAGCACTCAAATATATAAAATCAGGTCGGTATTGTACCGACCTGATTTTATGTTATAACCATTTTATTCACAAACCATTGTAAGATTATCAAGACCTACCGTTCCGTTAGACTTTGCGACTCTAAGGTAGAATGAGCCTATTTCCGTTATATCATTTGAACTGTAGAAATCCAAATCACTAAGTTCGGCTGTTATGTCGTTATCATTTTTCAAAGTCACATTAATCTTCTTTGCAGCGAAATTAATTTCAGCATTTAGATGTATCCATGAACCGACAAAATCGCTTGACACTGTTTGACCGTTTACAAGCAATGTACTTCCGGAATTATATTCAACC
>OLNC01001142.1_pt1 | contig 17181 bp, 14 predicted proteins | sample 1672011 | NCBI WGS metagenome assembly OLNC01 (sample SAMEA3136636, study PRJEB25190) | human gut metagenome | biome: human gut; feature: human-associated habitat; material: faeces | place: Austria | collected 2013 | reverse complement strand
AGGACCGTTGCCAATGCTTCCGTAATGTAGCTGATTTGGCCGAGGAAAATGTTCGTGCCGAAGTTATAGACGATTGGGAACAGCATGCCGAGCATGAAGATAAGCGGCACAATCGTTTCTTTCAGGCTGAGAAACAGAATCAGCAACGAAGCGCCCACAGCGCAAAGGATATACAAGGGCATTTCTTCATTAACAAGGCTCTTGGTATCTTCCAAAATAGCCGACATACCACCGATGAAGCAATCTTTATTCAAGATGTTCTTGATTTGCTTCTGCGCGTTCATCGTTCTGGCATCTGCGCTCGGGGCATCGAACTGAACGATGAGCATCGTTGCGCCGGAATCGTTATAGAAGAACTTCTGAATATCGCTCGGAAGCATTTCCTTCGGCGTCGTCACATCGATAAAATCGCTCGTCCACATGACCTTCTGTACGCCTTCGACCCCTTCAAGATCGCTTTTCAGTTTTAAGATATCAGGCGTAGACATGTTTTCAACCGTAATCATGGAAACCGATGCCATATTGAAGTCATCCTCCAAATACGTCTCGCCGATCATGGAATCCAGATCTTTCGGCAGGTAGGTCAAAATATCGTAGTTAATGTAGGTGCCGAGCGCACCGAACACCGAGGGGATCAAAAGCAGAACCGCTAAAACAAGAATCAGCTTTCTGCGCTTCACGATCCATCGTGCAAAGTGCTCCATTTAGCACCGCTCCTTTCATTCGGGAACCATCCCGTTTATTTCGTTATGTAGTTTAGTCCAAAAATGACCAATAGTCAATATTAAAAGTGACGAACTGTGTAGGCAAAATAAATTGACTATTAGTCATTTTATTTAAATCTGTACAAAATGTTGTTTTTGGCTTGCTTTTTACGGTGTATCCGCCTTATACTATAAGACAAATAAAGGGATTACACAGTTAGATTTGAATGTTGGGAGGCCACAGCCATGCGCGGCGGTGTTGAACAGAAAAAAGAACAGAAAAAGGAGGGGCTGCTCGAGGCGGCATATCAGCTTTTCCTTGAAAAGGGCGTTAACAAGACCTCGGTCGATGAGATCGTAAAGAAAGCGAACGTCGCAAAGGGTACGTTTTATCTGTATTTTCACGATAAAACCCAGCTTCTGCAGCAGCTCACATACCGCATTTCCGCGCGTGTTTTGAGTGAGGCCTATGAATATGCGGAAGAGCATAAGACCGGCGTTTTTGTAGAAGACATCATCCTCATGGTCGATTACATCGTGGAATACTTTAAAAGAAGCCGTCTGACACTGCGGCTTTTAGAGCGCAATTTCTCTTGGCCGATGATTGAAAAGCAGCTTGATCTAAGAGAAGACCCGTTGTGGGACAAGCTTGTCACTGCCATTGAGAGCAGCTCGCTCGCCGTGGGCTGCACAGAAGATGTCTTATATAAGCGCGTGTTTTTGGTGGTTGAGCTCATCGGTTCCACTTGCTTTGCCACGATGATTGAAAATAAACCGGATACAATAGACAACATGAAGCCCGTGCTTTACGACATGGTGCGTAAGATGCTTGCGTAATGTAAAGCGCATCGACTTTGCAAAGCTGAGTTGCTTTGTAAAGTCATATTGACTTACACATAAACCTCCCGGGACTGATTTAAAGCTCGCCCCGGGAATTTTCTATGTTCGATTGAACTTTTTCGCAAGATATAGTAAAATAGAAACCGAAAAATGAGAAAACACAGAACCAACAGAACGGAGATCATTTGAACCTATGGATAAATCGGAAATTCTTGCACTGCGCCGCGCGGTGCTGGAAAAAGACTTTGCACGCATGAATGACCGCCAAAAGCAAGCCGTGTTCACCGTAAACGGCCCGCTGCTCATTTTGGCAGGCGCAGGCAGCGGAAAAACAACGGTGCTCATCAACCGCATCGCGAATATCCTGCGCTACGGCGACGCGTACAACAGCACCTATCTGCGTGACGATCTCGATGAAAATGATATTGCCGCGTGCAAAGCTTATATTGAAACCAGCACTCCGCTCACAACGGAAACACAGGAGCATTTGAGTGTTTCCGCCTGCGCACCGTGGCGCATCATGGCTATTACCTTTACAAACAAGGCTGCAGGCGAGCTGAAAGACCGTCTGTGTGCCATGCTGGGCGAGACCGCCAACGACATTTGGGCATCGACGTTCCACTCCACCTGCGCGCGTATTTTGCGCCGTGACGGCGAGCGCATCGGGTATTCCTCGCACTTTACGGTGTACGATACCGACGACCAGCGCCGCTTGATGAAAAGCATCTTAAAAGAGCTCGATATTTCGGAAAAAAACATCACGCCAAAATCGATTTTGAACGAGATTTCCCGGGCAAAGGATTCTTTAATCTCGCCTGCTGAGTACGCCCTCACGGTCGGCGACGATTTCAGATTAAAGATTATCTCCCGCGCGTATACAACGTACCAAAAGCGTTTGGAAGACGCCGATGCTATGGACTTTGACGACCTCATTAACAAAGTAGTGGAGCTCTTCAAAAAGTGCCCGGACGTTCTGGAATACTACCAGAACCGTTTCCGCTACCTAATGGTTGACGAGTATCAGGACACAAACCATGCGCAGTACACATTTGTGCGCATGCTGGCCGAAAAAAGCGGTAACCTCTGCGTGGTCGGCGACGACGACCAGAGCATCTACAAATTCCGCGGTGCGACGATCGAAAACATTCTGAGCTTTGAAAATACGTTTCAGAATGCGACGGTCATTCGTTTGGAGCAGAATTATCGCTCGACGCAGAATATTCTGGACGCCGCAAACGCCGTCATTGAGCATAACACCGAGCGAAAAGGCAAAACGCTGTGGACGCAGAATGGCACCGGCGCCATGATCCACCTGCACACGGCGGAAAACGAAACGGATGAAGCCGAGCGCATCACGAAGATCATCTTAGACGGCGTTGCCGCAGGGCGAAAATTCTCTGATTACGCTGTTTTGTACCGCATGAACTCACAGTCGCTGACATTTGAACGCAATTTTGCAAAGTCCGGCGTACCGCATAGAATTATAGGCGGCACGCGCTTCTACGAGCGCCGTGAGATCCGCGAGATGATCGCGTACCTCAGCGTCATCAACAACCCGAGCGACGAAATGCGTCTGCGCCGCATCATCAACACGCCGAAGCGCAGCATTGGCGACCGCTCGGTCGAAGTCGCGGCGCAGATCGGTCAGCAGACGGGGGAGACGCTGTTTGAGGTCATCTCGCACGCAAAAGACTATCCCGCACTGTCCCGTGCCGCAAACAAAATGACGCTTTTCGCCGCACAGATGCAGGGACTCATCGAGCTCAACAACGACGAAGAAGTCACGCTCGGCGAGCTTTATGACGAGCTTGTGGAGCGCATCGATTACCTGAATTTTCTTAAGACCGATGACCCGGAATCCGCAGAAGACCGCGCCGCGAACGTGCAGGAGCTTGCTTCCAACCTGCGCCGTTTTGAGGAGGAGAACCCCGAAGGCACGCTTTCGGATTTTCTCGAAGAAGTTTCGCTCATCACGGACATCGATAATTACGATAATAACGCCGATTCCGTCGTGCTCATGACGGTGCACTCCGCAAAAGGTCTCGAATTCCCGGTGGTGTTCCTGCCGGGCATGGAGGAAAACATTTTCCCGGGCATGGCGAGCGTATATGTACCGTCCGAAGTGGAGGAGGAACGCCGTTTAGCGTATGTTGCCATCACGCGTGCAAAAGAGGAGCTGTACATTTTCCACGCGGAATCCCGCATGATCTTCGGCATGACGAACCGCAACCGCGTTTCACGCTTTGTGGAAGAAATCCCGGAGACGCTCGTCGAGCACACCCGCTCCCGCGATTACAGCGCGCGCCCGGTCTCTATGCCAAGCTTCGGCGGCGCGAAGCCGTTCGGGGAAGCACCGAAAACAAAATCCGTTGCGGAAGCCGGCGGATTCACGCCGAAGCCGCGCGTAAAGCCCGCGCCTGCCGGTACATACCGCGTAGGCGATACTGTCCTGCACAAGGCGTTCGGCACGGGTCTCATCGTTTCCGCCACGCCGATGGCGAACGATACGCTGCTCGAAGTCGCGTTTGACAAAGTCGGCACCAAAAAGCTGTTTGCAAACTTCGCAAGACTGACAAAAGTATAAAAAGAGTAAGCCGTGCACCCGTTTTCAAAGTGCACGGCTTATATTATTCAAATGCGGTTCTAATTTTGTCTGCCGCAGCCACAGCCGCAGTCGCTCGCTTTCGGCGGGAAAAATTCGTCGGTCGGGAAATCAATCTTGCGGAACAGCTCGCAGGGGTTGTCGCCGGAGGTGACGCATTCCTTATCCGGAATGCAGAAATCAAACGCAGGAATGAGCATCTGCACATTCCGCACAATCTGCACGATGGTAAACAGGCCGATCGTCACGTATACGGTGCTTTTCTGCTCTACCGTTTCAAACGCGCCGCCGTAACGGCTTGCAATGCAGTCTGGGATCACGCAGCAGGGCTCGCAGCCGCAGCGGCAGTGCTCGCAAAGCTTCGCGGAAAGCGCCACTGGCTGCGCGACCTGCACAGTCGCCTTGGGTAAGACCTTATTGCCCTGTAAATCGGCTTCGTCACGGCAGCTCTCGCTTGTAAACATCTTCACGTTGCCCTCACTGCCGTAGAGAATGACCTTCTTATTGAAAATTGAAATACCGCTCACGCGTTCGCAGCCCACTGTCGCGCCGCCGTACAGCTCCAAAGATACGTCAAAGAAAAACGTGAGATCAATGGAATAATACCCGCGGTTAAAGGGGATCGGCTGCATATCAATGTACACAGAGATTACATCAACGTCCCGCACCCGCACATTAGCGGAAGCGTCCACAACGGGCTGCACCGAGGCGGGAAACAGCACACGTAAATCCTCTAAGCAGTCTTTATCTGAACAGGAATCGTAAATGCGCATGGCATCTATGCAGACGGCTTCTTTTAACGCTGCGCCGTTTTCGCAATCGGGTGTCCGCTCATTTTCAGCCATATTTGTAAACCTCCTTTGTGGTTTCTCAATGCCATTGTACGGAAAAGGGCGGGTATTGTGCCTGTCCCGCCGCTTTGCTCGGTTTTTTCGCATTGTAAGAAATTTTTCAGTTGTATATTTCGCCGCAGTTTGCTATAATGAATAGGAATGTACCGCGCTGCGGTGCAAAAAGTCGGCAAAGGCCGGCAAATTTACGCAGAAAGCAGTAAATGAAACTTATGGCATTGATTGTAATTGAAGGGCTGGACGGCAGCGGCAAAGGCACGCAGGCAAAGCTTTTGTATGATTACGCCTTATCGCGCGGCCGCGCACGGCAGGTAACGTTCCCGGATTATGACTCTCCGTCTTCATCGCTTGTAAAAATGTATCTGAAAGGCGATTTCGGAAAAGAGGCGGGAGACGTGAACGCCTACGCCGCAAGCGCATTTTACGCCGTGGATCGCTTTGCAAGCTACCGCATGAAGTGGAAAGACGATTATGCAAGCGGTGTGCCGATCATCTCCGACCGCTATGTGACGTCCAATATTGTATATCAATTAAGTAAGCTGCCAAAAACGGAGTGGAAAGCGTTCGTTTCGTGGCTTGAAGACCTGGAATATGAAAAATTCGGGCTGCCGAGACCGGATCGTGTGATTTATCTGGATGTGCCGCCGAAAATTTCCCAAAGGCTGCTCACAGAGCGCTACGCAGGCGACACCACCAAAAAAGACATTCACGAAAGCGACATACATTATCTGCTACATTGCAGGGACTGTGCACTGTACGCCGCAGAGCATTTAAACTGGACCGTATTAAACTGCGCCGAGGGCGACACCTTGCGTAGCATTGAAGATATTCATCACGAGATCAAGGAAAAGCTGGAGGATTTATTATGATCTATGTATTTCTTGCAAATGGATTTGAAGAGATCGAAGCGCTCGCGCCCGTGGATATTCTGCGCCGCGCAGAGCTTGAAGTAAAGACCGTCGGCGTCGGCGGCAAAACAATCACCGGCTCCCACGGCATCACCGTAACAGCTGACATCGAAGAAAAAGACGTTACAACGGATGATATGGAGCTGATGATCCTGCCCGGCGGCATGCCCGGCACACTGAACCTCGAAAAATCGCCGATCGTCACAACCTGCGCGGAATACTGCGCAAAGAACGACATTTATCTTGCGGCAATCTGCGCTGCACCGAGCGTTCTCGGCCATCTCGGCCTCCTGAACGGTAAGGAAGCCATCTGCTTCCCGGGCTTTGAAGACGAATTAAAGGGTGCCACAATCTCCGAAAAGCCGGTCTGCGTAGACGGCAAGATCGTCACGGCAAAAGGCATGGGCGTTGCCGTGCAGTTTGGCTTGACGCTTGCTGGTCTCATGGTCGGCAAGGACGTTGAAAAGAAGATCCACGACGGCATTCAGTGCACGGATTGATGACCGATATAACCGAAAAAAACGCACTGCGCCGAAAAATGCGTGCGGCACGCAAAGCCTGCACGGATCGCGATACACGGAATGACTGCCTTTTGCAGCGGCTCATGGCACTTTCGGTGTACCAAAAGGCATCATGTGTTTTGAGTTACGTAAGCTTCGGCACGGAAGCGGATACGCTCAGAATTCTCGATCGTGTACTTGCAGACGGCAAAGCGCTTTACGTACCGAAATGCGTACCAAACACGAACCGCATGGTGTTTTACCGCATCTCGGCTTTACGCGATCTTTCGCCGGGCGCTTACGGCATTTTGGAGCCGAAAGAAGCAGAGTCATATCAAGATGAGGCGAATGCACTGTGCCTTGTGCCGGGACTGGCGTTTTCAGCAGACGGCGCACGGCTCGGGTACGGCAAAGGGTACTACGATACGTTTTTTGCGCAGCACCCGGTTTTAAAGCTCGGCCTATGCTACGATTTTCAGCTCGTGCCGCAAGTGCCGACGCAGCCGCACGATGTGCGCATGGACGGTATTTTGACCGACAAGCGGCTCGTTTTGACGGCAGATGAAGAAAGGATGGAATGAAATATATGAGTGATAACGGCAGGCGCTACGCCCCGAAGGACGCGACACCGCGCAGCCAGAATTCGCGCGAATTCAAGCTGAATCTTTCCGAAGATCAGCTCAATCACACAGATGAGCTGGAGGACTTGCAGGGCTATGCCGGCAGCCGCACACCACAGCGTGTGGAAGAAAGCTCTGCCGGTGCACGCTCCGCCCGTGCGGAACGCAATCAGAAAAAGGAAGCGAAGGAACACAAGAAAAGAAACCGTGTAAAGGCCAGAAAAAACAAGCGCATTTTCGCGTTCACGTGGCTTGCCATGGTTATTCTGGTCTCTCTGACCCTCGCTTCGTATCTGATTGGCGGCTCCAACGATTTTCTCGGTGTAGACCGCACGGATTCCGAAGTGGAGGTCACGATTCCCGAAAACGTGACGCAGGAACAGCTGACAGACATTCTTTACAAGAGCCACGCGATCGATAAGCCGGAGTTTTTCTCCCTTTTCTGCAAATTTACCACGGAAATGGAGTATTTTGAACCCGGCACGTATACGATCAAAACAAACTACGATTATAAGCAGCTTGTCAATACCTTACAGTCCGGCCCGGATCTCGGCGAAGAGATCACCGTCATGTTCCGTGAGGGCATCACGGTGCAGCAGCTTGCCGCTTTGCTGGAAGAAAACGGCCTGCACACTGCAGACGAGATCCTTGAAGCCTGCAACTCTTCGGATTACGACAGCTACTCGGATATTGCAGCCATCACGAACACAAGTGACCGCTACTATAAGCTCGAGGGCTATCTGTTCCCGGATACGTACCAGTTCTTTGAAAACGATACGGTAGAATCGGTCCTTGACCGCTTCCTCAATAACTTTGAAAATAAGATCACCGACGAAATGCGCGATGACATTGCGAAATCCGGCTATACCACGGATCAGATCATCACGCTCGCTTCCATCATTCAGGCAGAAGCCGCAAATACGGACGACATGTATATGATCTCCGCTATTTTGCGCAACCGACTGGAAAACGGCGCGGAGCATGACATCCACACGCTGGACTGCGACTCCACAGTTTATTATCCGTACAAAACCGCGAATGACGCGCCGGAGGGCTTCGTAAGCTCGTACTCCACGTATGACAACAGCGGCCTGCCGGCAGGCCCGATCTGCAACCCGGGTCTTGAAGCTATTAAGGCGGCAATCTATCCGTCCGAAGAGGGCAGCGAGTATTACTTCTTCTGCCATGACAGTGACGGCACCCCGTACTATGCTTCCACAATGGACGAGCATTTGATGAACATGGCGGAAGCCGGTCTGCTGTAACCGACACAACATTTACGATAACAAAGCTACCTGTGCCTTTCCGGCGAATTTTGTCCGGGAAGGCACAAATGCAGTAAAGGAATGAATTTCATGGAACAAAAACGATATAACGCGCCGGAGCTTCTGGCGCCGGTCGGCGATATGGAGCGCCTTATTTCTGCCGTGCGCTACGGTGCGGACGCGGTGTATCTTGCCGGTAAATCCTTCGGCATGCGCTCTGCGCCTTCCAATTTTACAAACGAGGAGCTTGAAGAAGCTGTAAAATACTGCCACGCGCAGGGCGTGAAGGTCTATGTCACCTGTAATATTCTGCCGCATAACACAGAACTTGCCGCGCTGCCGGCGTTTCTCGAGTTTTGCCAGGCAATCGGTGTAGACGCATTCATCATGACCGACCTCGGCGTGATGGCCATGGCAAAAAAATGCGCGCCGAATGTCGCGATACACATTTCCACGCAGGCCGGCGTTGTGAATTATGAGACCGCAAACGCGTTTTATAACATGGGCGCAGAGCGCGTCGTGCTGGCACGCGAGCTCTCGTTTGAAGAAATCGCGGAGATCCGCGCGAAAACGCCGAAGGCGCTCGAAATCGAAGCATTTGTGCACGGTGCGATGTGCGTTTCGTTCTCAGGCCGCTGCCTGCTTTCAAACTACATGACCGGCAGAGACGCAAACCACGGCGATTGCGCGCAGCCGTGCCGCTGGGATTATTACCTCATAGAACGCACGCGTCCGGATCAGGTATTCACGATCGAACAGGATCAGAAATCGACGTATGTCTTCAATTCCCGCGATATGTGCATGATCGAGCACATTCCGCAGCTCATCGAATGCGGCATTTCGAGCCTCAAAATTGAGGGCCGCGCAAAGTCCGCGTATTACGTTGCCTGCGTGACGAATGCGTACCGCCACGGCATCGATGCTGTCATGAACGGTGAGCCGCTTCCGCAGTGGGTCGTGGACGAGACAGAGAAGATCAGCCATCGCGCGTACAGCATCGGGTTTTACAGCGGTCATGAGCCGGGGCAGACCGTAAACAGCGGCGGATACATCCGCGGCTGGGATGTTGCGGCCGTGTGCACCGGCGAAGAAAACGGCATGGTGCGCCTTTCACAGCGCAACCGCTTCTTCCGCGGCGAGACTGTCAGCGTACTGGAGCCGGGCGAAGTGCCGTATGACCTCACACTTAGTGACATCTACAACGAGGATATGGAGCCAATCGAATCCGCACCGCACGCGACGATGACGGTCTACCTCAAGACCGACCGAAAAATCAAAGAGGGCGCGTTTCTAAGAGTGAAGCGCGGCTGAATAACACCTCCGTTTAGGGCCCATACTTTTCCTATACGGAGGTGTTTTTATGTCTACACGCAGGATCATCGCAACGTATGCGTTTGTGATGTTCTTTCTCGTCATCGCACTGCTCGGCACCGTGACCGCCGCTTTCGGCGGCACAAGCTATACGGAGGCCGCCGGGCGGCAGAGTTTATATACCTTAACGGCCGCCAAGGCGCGCGGCACGATCTACGACCGCAATTTGCAGCCACTCACAAACACCGAGCGTGTTTATGTCGCTGCGGTGATCCCCTCGCGGGAAACGCTTGCCAAATTAAACCGCGCTGTACCGGAAGAAAAACGCGAAGTCCTGCGCACGGCGCTTGAAAGCGGAAAGCCGTTTCTGATCGAAGTCACAACACCCGTCAGTGATGACGGCATCCAGACATTTTCCGTCACAAAACGGTATGCAAACCCGCAACCGGCGGCGAATCTGCTCGGGTATCTCGACAGCGACTATAACGGCGCGGACGGTGTGGAAAAAAGCTTCGACGCACTGCTTGCGGAAAACCACGGGGAAATCGACGTTACCTTCGCCATTGATGCGCTCGGCAACGCCATCTCCGGCGAAACAATGCACGTGGAAAACACATACCGCTTTGCGGACGGCGGCGTGATGCTGACGCTGGATAAGCGCATACAGCAGTGTGTGGAAAATGCCTGCGCGGAAATCAAAAAAGGCGCCGCCGTCATTTTAGACTGCAAAACCGGCGAAATTCTGGCTTCCGCAAGCTTCCCGGCCGTAGATCCGAACGACCTTGCTGCGTGCATGGAAATTGAAGATGCACCGTTTGTAAACCGTGCCCTGTGCGCGTATACGCCCGGTTCGGTCTTTAAGCTCATCTGCGCCGCCTCAGCGCTCGAATGCGGCATCGATTACAAGGAGGTGTATACCTGCACCGGAAGCATTGTTGTTGACGGCCTCACGATCACTTGCTACGGTGGCAAAGCACATGGGGAAGTGAATCTCCACACAGCGCTGCGCAGCTCGTGCAACGGGTATTTCATACAGCTCGCGCAGAAACTCGGCGCGGAAAAGATTTTAAGTATGGCGGAAAAGCTCGGCTTTGGTACATCTGTTTCGCTTGCAGACAATTTAGAAACGGCCGCAGGCTCGCTCTCGAACGCGCAAGCCCTTAAAAACGCCCGTGCGCTGGCGCTGTTTTCGTTCGGCCAGGGTGAAACGACTGTCTCACCGCTGAATTTGGCCGCTGCCGTAAACGCCATCGCCGCTGACGGCATTTATATGACGCCGCGGCTCGTATATGGCACGGTCGATACAAATTTATCCGTACAGGAAACCGAAGAAAACACCGGTGAAAAAGTCATGGAGCCGACGACCGCCGCACGCTTACGTGCCTATATGGAAAGCACAGCACGATTCGGTACAGCACGGATCGGCGCGCCGCAAAACTGTGCTTCCGGCATCAAGACTGGCACGGCGCAGACAGGTGTATATGACGAAAACGGGGAAGAAATCGAGAATTATTGGTATGCAGGCTACATCTGCAATGCACAGGAAGAGCCGCTTTATACCCTCGTCGTGTTGGAAGAAACTGCCGGCGAAATGCATGTGCCGCAGGCTTTCCGCAAAATCGGCGAAGCACTTGTCGATTTTAATTGACAAGCCGGTAAAAAAGCATTATAATAAGATACGTATGAGGGGTGGAGATATGGCAAGCCTGAATCTTGAAGATATGCAGCAGATTCAAAAAGAACTGCAAGCTAAATATCTCGAAAAGTGGGGAGGTCTTTCTCCGAAAATCGGTCGCGATAAGCTCCTTTGGATGATGATCGAAGCCGGTGAAGTTGCCGACATCATCAAGAAAAAGGGTGACGATGCGATTTTGAACGACCCCGAGACCAGACACCACTTCACGGAAGAAGTGTGTGATGTGCTCATGTATTTAAACGATGTTCTGCTGTGCTACGGCATCACGCCGAATGAAGTCGAGAACGTATATCTCGAAAAGCACAAACGAAACATGAGCCGCTGGTGATTTTAGATTTTAATTTGTTTTATAGCAAAAGGCACGGGCAAATGCACATAGCTGTACCGAACAGAGAGCGGATCCACAGGCTGGAAGATCCTCGGAAAACACCATGTACAGGCCAACCCGTATGACTGCCGCACAGCGATGAGCTGTGCCGTTTTCCGCGTTAAGGAGTTCAAAGCGGTGTATGAAGAAAAGCTTCATACACAATTTGGGTGGTACCACGGAACTGTCCGTCCCATTGCGGAGGACAGTTCTTATTTTTTTGTAAGGAGTGGCAAAACATGAATATGGACTATTGCCTTTCCGAGCTCAAAGCCCTGCTTTCCATCGATTCTCCGTCCGGCTTTACGGATAAAGCGGCGGACTATCTTATCGGTGAACTGACAGCACTCGGCTACGCTCCGGAAAAAACAAGAAAGGGCGGCGTTTTCTGCTGCCTCGGCGGCGAGGGCAGCCCGCTTGTGCTGATGGCACACGTAGACACGCTCGGCGGCATGATTTCCACAATCAAGCCGAACGGCCGCATCACGATCACGCCGATCGGCGGCTTGCGCGCCGAAAACTGCGAAGCGGAGAACTGCCGCATTTACTCGCGCTTCTCCGGCGTTTACAGCGGCACCTTGCAGCTTTGCAATGCGTCGATCCACGTGAACGGCTCCTACGGTGAAAAGCTGCGCACATTTGAAACGACCGAGTCGTGCTCGACGAGCCGGTAAAATCCGCCGATGATGTGCGCGCACTTGGCATTGAAGCGGGCGATTTCGTCTGCTTTGACCCGCGCACCGTCATCACGGAAAGCGGCTATATCAAGAGCCGTTTCCTCGATGATAAGCTCAGCGCCGCCATGCTGCTTGCGCTCGCAAAGGAGATCAAAGACAACAACCGCACTTTGAAGCGCAAGGTCTATCTGCACTTTACGGTGTATGAGGAGGTCGGACACGGTGCTTCCGCTTCCGTGCCGAACGATGCCGAAGAGCTCATCAGCGTAGACATGGGCTGCGTGGGCGACGGGCTCACCTGCACGGAGCGCGAAGTTTCCATCTGCGCGAAGGATTCCGGCGGCCCGTACAATTATGCTGTGACAACCGCGCTTGTGGAAGCGGCGAAGTCCGTCGGTGCAAAGTATGCCGTGGACGTTTATCCGCACTACGGCTCCGACGTAGAGGCATCGCTGCGTTCCGGCTGGGACGTGCGTCACGGCCTCATCGGCGCAGGCGTTTACGCTTCACACGGCTACGAGCGCTCCCACATTGAAGGCGTCGAAAATACGTTAAAGCTGCTTGAGGCTTATGTTTTAGACTGAGCTTAGGCTTTTTATATTATTCTATCTGCAAATTATAGAAGGAATGGTGAATACAATGCAGTGGACAGGATTAAATGATCTCAGAGAAAAGTATCTTTCTTTCTTTGAGTCTAAGGGACATCTGCGCCTGCCGAGCTTCCCGCTGATTCCGAAGGATGACAATAGCCTTCTTCTGATCAACTCCGGCATGGCCCCGATGAAAAAGTATTTTACGGGTGAAGTGCCCCCGCCGAGAAAGCGCGTTACCACCTGCCAGAAGTGCATCCGTACCCCGGATATCGAGCGCGTGGGCATCACGGCACGCCACGGTACATTCTTCGAGATGCTTGGCAACTTCTCCTTTGGCGATTACTTCAAAAAGGAAGCGACCGCCTGGGCTTGGGAGTTCTTTACAAAGGTTCTCGAGATGCCGGCAGATAGGCTTTATATCTCCATTTATCAGGACGACGATGAAGCGTTTGACATCTGGACAAAGCAAAACGGCGTAGACCCGTCGCACATGGTACGCCTTGGCAGAGAAGATAACTTCTGGGAGCATGGCTCCGGTCCGTGCGGTCCGTGTTCCGAAATTTATTTTGACCGCGGCGAAAAGTACGGCTGCGGCAAGCCCACCTGCGGCGTGGGTTGCGACTGCGACCGTTACGTTGAGGTTTGGAATCTCGTTTTCACACAGTTTGAGAACGACGGCAACAACAACTACACGCCGCTTGATCACCCGAACATCGATACCGGCATGGGTCTTGAACGTTTGGCATGTGTGATGCAAGGCGTGGACAACCTGTTCCTTGTCGATACCGTGCAGAACATCATGAAGCATATCTCCCGCATTGCAAATGTGCAGTACGGTGCGGACGAAAAGTCCGATGTTTCTCTGCGCGTCATTACGGACCACATCCGCAGCACGACGTTTATGATCAGCGATGGTGTTATGCCGTCCAACGAAGGCCGCGGCTATGTGCTCCGCCGTCTGCTCCGCCGCGCGGCACGCCATGGCAGACTTCTCGGCATCAACCACCCGTTCCTCGCGGACGTTGTAGATACCGTCATTCACGAGAACGAATGCGCTTACCCGGAGCTGCGTGAAAAGAGCGCTATGATCAAAAAGGTCATCGCGTTTGAGGAAGAAAACTTCTATAAGACCATCGATAAGGGCTTCGCACTGCTCAACGACATCATCGACCGCACCGATGCAAAGGTGCTTTCCGGCGAAGACGCGTTCCTGCTCAGCGATACGTTCGGCTTCCCAATTGACCTGACCAAGGAAATCCTTTCCGAAAAAGGCATGAGCGTTGACGAAGTCCGCTTCCGCGCACTGGTACTCCAGCAGCGTGAGACGGCTCGTGCAAGCCGCAAGAATGCCGGTGCAGACGCATGGGCGGGCGACTCCGATGTGCTTGACGACATTGCAAAGACCGAGTTTGTCGGCTACACCGGTATGAAGACAACCGCAAAGGTCACGGCTATCGTGAAAGATGGCGCGCGCGTTGAAGCTGTCGAGACCGGCGACGACATCGTGTTCACACTCGACCGCACCTCTTTCTATGCGGAAAGCGGCGGTCAGGTCGGCGATACCGGCGTCATCACGAACGATTCCTGCACCATCCGCGTTCTGGATACCACGAAGAATGCAGCGGGTGTGTTTATCCACAAGGCTGTTGTGGAGGAAGGCTTCCTCCGCGAAGGCGACACCGTTGAGGCTGTTGTAGATGTTGAGAGACGCAGAGCGATCATGCGCAACCACACGGCAGCTCACCTCCTGCAGGCTGCACTGCGCTCCGTGCTCGGCGACCATGTTGAGCAGGCCGGTCAGCTCGTCAACGAGAATGCCGTTCGTTTCGACTTCACGCACTTCTCCGCCCTGAAGGATGAAGAGCTGCTCGCGGTTGAGAACCTCGTCAACGAGAAGATCCTCGAAGACATCAAGGTTGAGTGCCGCGAAATGCCGATCGAAGAAGCAAAGAAGCTCGGTGCTATGGCGTTGTTCGGCGAAAAATACGGCGACGTCGTGCGCGTTGTAACGGTAGGCGAATTCTCTAAGGAATTCTGCGGCGGCACGCATATCGATTCCACCGCTAAGCTTGGCCTCTTCAAGCTCGTCAGCGAATCCTCCGTTGCTGCCGGTGTGCGCCGTATCGAAGCGGTCACAGGTCTCAACGTCATTAAGATGATCTACGCAACGAATACGCTGCTCAAGGATACCGCTGCTGCGATGAAAGTCAATAACCCGTCCGACCTCCCGGCAAAGGCTGCACAGGTCAACGCCGACCTCAAGGAGAAGGACAGAGAGATCGAGTCCATGCGCTCCAAGATTGCATCCATGAACCTCGGCTCCATTCTGGATAACGCCGTGGAAGTTAAGGGTGTCAAGATCGTTACGGCGATGCTCTCCGGCACAGGCAGCGACGCACTGCGCACCATGTGCGATAAGATCCGCGACGAAAAGAGCGATACGGCCATTGTAGCCGTGCTCGCAGGCGTTCTGGACGGAAAGGCAACGCTTGCTGCAACCGCAACGAAAGCGGCACAGGCAAAGGGCGTCAAAGCCGGCGTGCTTGTAAAGGCAGTTGCACAGCTCACCGGCGGCAACGGCGGCGGTAAGCCGGACTTCGCTATGGCAGGCATCAAGGACCAGACAAAGATCGACGAAGCCCTTGCAGCCGTTGAAAAGATTCTCAGCGAACAGATCTAAGTTCTCTCTATACGTTCTATATAAAACCTCAAGAAAGGAGAAAAGCAAATGGACTGCATTTTCTGCAAGATTGCCAACGGCGAGATCCCGAGCACGAAGGTCTACGAAGACGACAAAATGCTCGCATTTCGCGACCTCGACCCGCAGGCGCCGGTGCACATTCTGATGATTCCAAAGGAGCACATCGCTTCCGCAGATGACCTTACGGAAGAAAACGCGCAGATCGTCGCACATATCTTCACGATCGCAAAGAAGATTGCGGCGGCAGAAGGTCTCACGAACGGCTACCGCATCGTCAACAACTGCGGCGAAGACGGCGGACAGACCGTAAAGCACCTGCATTTCCACCTGCTCGGCGGACGCTCTATGGCGTGGCCTCCGGGCTGATTCCCCGCATATAACGAAAATCGATAATTTTTGAAGGTAGGTTTTTACAATGGGTGAAGTTTATAAGATGACGATCGCCGGCTGCGAACGCGAGCTGCCGATCTGCCCGATCAGCGATACGCTGGATATTGCCGGTTTTGTTATGTTCGGCGATGTAGAGATCACCGAGAAGGCCGCAAAAGCGCTGATGGAAAAGTGCCCGGAGCACGACATCATCATCACGGCGGAATCTAAGGGCATTCCGCTGGCTTACGAGATGGCGCGCATCGGCTGCCGTCAGTACGTTGTTGCACGTAAGGGCATCAAGGCGTACATGACGAACCCGATCAAGGTCGAGGTGAAATCCATCACGACCGACCACATCCAGACGCTGTACCTCTCCGAAGAAGACTGCGCAATGCTGAAGGGTAAGCGTATTCTCATCGTAGACGACGTCATCAGCACCGGTGAATCGCTGAGCGCGTTGGAAGATCTCGTGCATGAGATCGGCGGTAATGTCGTCGGCAAGGCGGCTGTGCTCGCCGAGGGCGATGCAAAGGATCGTACGGATATCATCTATCTGGAGCCGCTCCCGCTGTTCTTCAAGTAATTTCATAAAAGCTAAAAAAGCTGTTCGCTTCGGCGGGCAGCTTTTTACTTTTTATAGGGTATTTCCGGCAGCTTCAATGCATAAAAATCTATGGGTGATGCGGCTTGAAACGGTATTTGTCTTTTAAAATCGCGTATATTCCTGTGGTGTTTTTCCTCGGCGCTCTGACATTTTTTGTATGCTCTGTTTTGGGTGCGGTACATGCGGTATCTGTGGCCGCAGCACAGACCGAAAACCGCCCCGTGATCGTTCTGGACGCAGGGCACGGTGGGGAAGACGGCGGGGCCGTAGGCGTAAACGGTGTGAAAGAGAAAACGGTAAACCTTGCCATTGCGCTGTTTGTGCGGGAAAAGCTCGAAGCTGCGGGCTGCCCCGTGAAAATGATTCGCGAAACGGACACCGCCGTCGGCGATACCACACTGAGCACATTAAACGAACGAAAGCGGTCTGATATTTTATACCGCACACAGATCGTAAACGAAACTGAGAACTGTATTTTTGTGAGCATCCATCAAAACTTTTTTGAGCAAAGTCAATACAGCGGCGCACAGATGTTTTACTCAGCAAATAATGCTAAAAGCGCCGACCTTG
>OLNC01001140.1_pt1 | contig 17194 bp, 18 predicted proteins | sample 1672011 | NCBI WGS metagenome assembly OLNC01 (sample SAMEA3136636, study PRJEB25190) | human gut metagenome | biome: human gut; feature: human-associated habitat; material: faeces | place: Austria | collected 2013 | reverse complement strand
CAAAAAACATGATCAGCATTCCGATTCCCATCCAGAACAATGTATATCCCCATACCCGTTTCATTTTTCCCACCAAAAAAGCATATATCATTTCTAATATATGCTCTCCCGGTTTTATATGATTCTGTTTTTTCTATTCATTGTCTGTATCATCCGAAACAACATCGTCAATGATATCATCCGTATCTTTTCCGGATGTAAATTTATTGATAAAATCCGGAACCATGTCAAGGATCTTTGTCATTCCATCCTGATTTTTGATATTCACAAGTTTTGTTACTCCATTCTGGATGACAAGAACCGCACTCGGATTGATTTTTCCACCCATACCTCCGGCACCGTTATTTTTCTTTTCCTGTGAAAACGCTCCTGCCGCAACACCAAAAGATACATCTACCAGAGGAAGAATAATCGTATCTCCGATATGAATTGCATCTCCTACTACGGTCTTTGTTGTGATAAAGCTGTCCATTCCTTTAAATAAGGATTCTACTGTATTATTAAAACTGTTATCTGCCATGGTAAAACCTCCTTACCCATTCTACTTCATATGCTTAAATCTATTATATAGTCTCCGGCAATTCTTATCAAGAATTATTCGCAGTGCCAGAGCAAGAATCTGAACTCCGAAAATCCTGCCGTGTACTGTAAAATCTGCTTCTGCATAAAATTCTTCTGCCGTAAAATCCGGAATAATATTCCAGTGATTCCGGTATCCGACCGGAAATATTGCAAGAATACCAAGCACCTGCCCGGTAGTATCCGGCGATCCGGTAGAATATTTCAGCCAAAGCTTCAGCCGTTTCGGCAAAACTGAAACAACCAGATGTTCCAGCTGTTTCCAGATATTAGAAAACGCTTTTTTATTTTTCTCGTCATTGAAAAAACGATACCATTTCCGGCACGTTCGCGTTCCTTTTTTCCAGAATGTCTGTATATTCCTCAAAAAATAAAGAATCTTTTGCAAAATATTCCGGATCTTTTCCGGGAACTTCCGGATAAAACCTGCAATCCTGCCCGGAAAAAATGTTTTCTTTTTTTTATCCGGATGACAGAGAATTGTCTCCTCCGGATCTGTCAATTGCTGCGCAGATGTTTGGGATGTATTTTCCATTGCCGTAAGAGACGGTGCCACTTCAGTCTCCCGGTCTTTTATCCCTTCCTGCGGAGAGTCTTCCTGCACCGGCTTTTTAAAATCCGCGGAATCTTCTTTTTCTTTCTGCAGATGCAGTTCCTTTCGAAATCCAAAAATCCGCACATACGTGTGGAATCCCTCTTCCGCGGTATCTGCACAGAGCCCCAGCAGACGGCCAAGCCACCAGATCCGGACCTGCAGTTGCAGATTTTTTTCATGGTAGGAACCTTTCACACGATACACGAATGGACAAAATAATGCCAAAAGAGCAATGACAACAATCAGTCCTAAAATCACCAGCAAAGCAATTCCTATGATTTTCAGAATCAGAAGGAAAACACTCATACCTGTCTCCTCCGTTTCCGGCCCCGTAAATAAGATTTTACATCCACATCCCCTGTATTCTGATATACTTCCTCTATAATGCTGCGCACCAGCTCCAGAGCTTCCGCATAACCTTTTGCCAGACCGATGATCTGCATTTGTTTTTTCCCCGGATAGGATTTTTGCATCAGTTCCCACGCCGGTATAATATCCAGCAGATTCTGCCGGTTGGATGCAAACGCAATCACATAGATAGAGACGGTTCCTGCATGATGGTTAATCTTCCACTTTATTCGATTGACTTTGCCTTCAATGGAATCGCCGACATAAAGATCCTCATACCATTTCATGCAGATTATCCTTTCTAAAAATACTTATGTGTTCCCCATAAGTTACTTTTTTTCAGATCCAGATACTCATTATAAGCTTTCTCCAAAATCTGTTTTTCATTCGAAAATTTCAACAAATGATATGCTTCATGGTATTTATAATACCCGGAATCTGTAAAATATTCTTCTCTTTGCGGCTTACTATAATAACTTTCGCCCATCATCAGATACCAGTGAACCGATTTCTCGACCGTATCCTCAGGAATGGTAAATGAATACTGGCTTTTTCCCACATACTGAATAATGGTTGCAGTTGCCCCGGTTTCTTCCAAAACCTCGCGAATTGCAGTATCCTTATACTCTTTTCCCTGCTCCACAGTTCCTTTTGGCAATACCCAGCCTTCATATCTGTTTCTGTAATTCTTGTACAAAAGCAGAATCTTGCCACGAAAGATTACCACTCCGCCACAGCTTATTGCTTCAATCATTGCAATCCTCCCGTGTGCGAAAACTGCACATATATGTGCAAACATTCATTATTTTCATAGCAAGTATATCATCTGTTAAAATATACGTCAAATACGTTCTTTGCAACTGGAACCGCGTACGTACTGCCCGCACCACTGTTCTCCACAACGACTGCGATTGCGATATCTTTATAGCCATCCTTCTTTGCATATCCCACAAACCAGGCATTTGTCTGATCCGACGTGTCCGATACCTGCGCCGTTCCTGTTTTGCCGGAAGCTTCATAAGACTGTCCGGATAATTTTCTTCCCGTTCCATCTGTAACAACTGCACGCATATACTGCTGTAACAAACCGGCTTCCGTCTCCGTCATCAGTGTCGCATAAGTTTTCGGTTTATTGCTGCTTACTTCAACCCCGGAATCATTTTGTATATGATCCACCAGATACGGACGCATCAGAATTCCATCATGATCCACGGCACTTGCTATCAGCGCCATATGCAGTGGCGAAACCAGTGTTTTTCCCTGACCGATTCCCGTTTCCATCGCCATTGCATTGCTGTCATTTTTATTTAAAGAAAAACTGCTTTTCCCGGACTCAAAAGCAATCGGAAGATTTTGATTAAACAGCATGCTGTCACAGGTCTGTTTAAATTTCTCTCGGTTCAGTGACAGTGAAATATTGGCAAACGAAGAATTGCAGGAATTAGAAAAGGAACTCTTTAATGTTTCCTGACCGTGATGCTTATTTCCCGCACAGTGAATGGTCTGCCCGTCAACCGAAATAGAACCACTGCAGTCAAACGCATACTGGTCATAGGCAGAAGGATTCTCACGATAATACTCCAGGGTCGTTAAGATCTTAAACACCGATCCCGGCGCATATTTTCCCTGCGTGGCGCGATTGTAAAGCACCGTGCTTCCCTCCGCCGTCAGACTGCTCCAGTCCTTTTTTACCGTATTGGGATCATAGTCCGGTTTTGACACCATTGCAATGATTTTTCCGGTATCCGGTTCCATAACAATCACAGCTCCCTGATAATTTCCAAGAGATTTGTATGCCACCTGCTGAATCTGTGCATCCAGCGTCGTGACAACCGTATCCCCCTGTGCCTTCTTATCTGAAATATCATCTGCGATTCTCTTAAGGAAAAACTCATGGGAACGCAACAAAGAAAAATTTTCCTGGTTTTCCAGTCCCGCTTTTCCATTCACCGCATAACCAACTGCATGGGCAAACATGCGTCCCTGCGGATAGCTTCTGGTCTGTGTTCCGTCTGCGGATACTTTTGTTGTGGCAAGTACTTTGCCGTCTGCAGATACAATATCCCCACGGATCACATGATCCGAAAACAGATCCTGCAGGGAATTATACGGACTGTTGATAAACGATTCACTCTTACATACCTGAAAATAGACAAAATAAATCATCATAGACAGAAACACTGCCAGGAACAGATACATAATAACAAGAAATTCTTTATTACTTTTCTTTATCTTTATCTTTTTCTTTTTTCTTCTCATTCTTTTCTGCCTCTTCTTCGTTTCTGTTCTTTTTTCTGCGTCCGGCCGTCAAACTGCATGATGTATAGTCCCTGTATAATGCCAAACACAATCATAGTCGATAACAGAGAACTGCCTCCATAGCTGACCAGTGGAAGTGTCACTCCGGTTGACGGAATAAATTTGATGACCCCGCCGATGGTCAGAAACACCTGCAAAGCATACAGTGTTCCAAGTCCGACCGCTGTCAGACGATAATAATTGTCCCGAAGTTTCATGGCAACATTCATGATCATAAAAAAGCAGCTGACACAGACCATGATCAGACACAGTGCAAAGACTCCCCCGAGTTCTTCCGAGATTGCCGCAAAAACAAAATCCTTTGTCACGACCGGTATTTTTTCCGGCAGTCCCTGTCCCAGACCAAGTCCAAACCAGCCTCCGGTACCGATTGCAAACAGAGACTGGCATACCTGATACCCCGCCCCGTCAATGACTGCAAGCGGATTCGACCATGCCTGCACACGTGCCTGTACATGGTCAAACAGCCGGTACCCAAGCAGACTCGCCACGATCATTGCCAGTATTCCACCTCCGAAATACACAAATCTGCGCGTCGCCACATAAACCATAACCAGGTAGGTAAAAAAATACAAAAGGGCTCCGCCGAGATCTTTGGATGCTACCAGCATCAGAACAAAAACGGCCGAAAAAATGCTTGTCACCATGACCTGATGAAAATCCTGGCGCTGGTACAGCATGGATGCAATAAACATGACAAAAATAATTTTTACAAACTCCGAAGGCTGGATGGTCAAAGGACCGATCGACAGGGACAGTTTGGCCCCATAGCTTGTCTGTCCGGCAATCGCAACAACGCCCAGTGCACCGACACCCACGATCACATACACCCATGTCAGTTTACGGAACAGCGTCATATTCTGCAAGACCATTGGAATCAGCAGGGAAATCACAAAACCCGCGCACACAAAGATAAACTGCCGGAATGCCTTTTCAAAAGAAATACGTGTCAGGATAACAAATCCAATCGTAAGTAACATACACATATTATTGAGAACCAGCTCGGATGCATGCTTGTAAAACAGATGATATGTTCCGATGATTGCCGCAATGATAATCACCTGCATGAGATAAAATCCGATCAGCTGAAAATTTTTTGTTGTAATATACAAAACAAGAAAGGCATCAAAATGAAAAAGAAACAACAGTGTTCTCTGTACATGGTAAATATGTTTTTGTTCCTCTTCCTCTCCCTCGAATTTAAACACATGAAAGCACTCAAATGTATAAACAAGGAACAAAAAGATCATCAGATATTTTGAAGCCTGAACAATCAGATGGATCATTATTCCACTCCTCTTTTATAGTGTCCGTTGGTATAGCGGTTTTCCCATTCTTTCGGATACTGTCTGCGGCTGCCGTCTGCAAACTCTTCATATAATTTCAGAATTGCTCCGGTTTCTTTTGCGGATTCCATGGTAAAATCCATCCGGAAATCACGGACTCCCGCTTTTTTTAATTCCTCTAAATTGGAAAATAATAAAACCGGCAGGGAATTATAAACAACATTATAGCAGTACGTGCAGAAATTTTTTACCGGAAACTGTACCTGATACCGGTCTTTCAGATAAGAAAGCCCCCGTTTTTTGTCACAGCCCCTGGTATTGGCATGTACGCACTGTGCACTTGTCATAAGCGGATAATATCCGTAAAGCATCATCATACTTTCTTCGTTATATCTCCGTTTTATTTCGCTGCGGTTTAGTTCCAGCGGAACCGTATTTTTTGTCACTCCCTGCCCGGCAAATGCACGGACCGCCTGATCGTTATAGCAATACAGATTGTGATCCGTTATGATTTCACTTCCCAAAAATGTTTCCTTTGCCAATGCCAGCTCTTCATAATTTCTCACAAGAACTCCGGCAAATCCCATTCTTTTTATATCCGGAAGTATCTGCCGCACCCATTCTGCCGTTCCGGCACGGAAGATACGCGGCATCGCCAGATAAACCTCTTTATCCTTTTGCATAACAGCATTTGCATCTTCTTTTAATTCTTCCATCATTGTGCTTCGGTCATAAGCTTCCATGTCCAGACAGACAGAAGTCACACAGGAACTTTCCAGAACCGGTGCAAGCTGTCTGCGCTCCCCGGTCACTGCAAAAACACGTTCCTTTCGTTTTTCCCGTTTCTCACATGCCTCCGGAAATTTTTCCCCTGCCGTCTTCTGCGGATGCTCCTGTCTCTGGTAAGGGTTCAGCATCTCTTTTTGCAGTTCTGCCAATGCATCCCTGCGCAACTGGTTGAGCGCTCCGTTTGGAAGAAACACCCCGTCTTCTATCCTTATGGATAAATCTTCCATAACAAACGGGGTATCTCCGGTCTTTTCCATACGACTTTTTACGTCTTCTGCCAGAAGTGGTTTCTTTTGCGCCTGCATAACTTCCATGCCGGAAATTTCCGCAGACACCGTTTGTGTCTTTACCCGGTAATGTGCAGCCTGTCCCTGATGCAAAACCAGCTCTCCCCGGACAGGGATTTTTGCAGCACCATTTTCATAGGTTCTTAAAATTTGCTGCTGTAGGGCTTCATTCGTTTTTTCGTAATTTGGCTTTGTAAACGTCACCATATCAGAACCATTGTGCCTATGGTAATATCCGTCGGTAAATCCACAGCGGTTTCCCAGCGCAAGCACTGCCCGGTAGTCTCCTTCCGAAACCTGTGTCTCCTGTCCCGATAAAAAGAGGTCAATATATTTGCGGTAATAAGAAACCACACCGGCAGCATACGGGATCTGTTTCATGCGTCCCTCAATTTTCAAGGAATAGACTCCTGCATCTGCCAGCCCACGCAGATCCTTTATTCCACACATATCCTTGAGGCTTAAGACATAAGCATCTTTTTTGTATTCCCTGTGCTTTTCATCCAGCACTGCGTAAGGAAGCCTGCATGGCTGCGCACATCTGCCGCGGTTTCCGCTTCTTCCTCCAAGCATACTGCTAAACAGACACTGTCCGGAATAACAGTAACACAGCGCCCCGTGTACAAATGCTTCCAGTTCCATACCGGTCTCTTCACGGATCCGTTTCATTTCATTCAGGGAAAGTTCCCGTGCCATGACCATACGGGTCACTCCGTATCCTGAAAAAAGCCGGGCCGCCTCCACACCGGTGACTGTCATCTGCGTACTTGTATGAATCGCAAGATCCGGAAATCTCTCGTGGATCGCTGTCAGGACTCCAAAATCCTGTACAAGTACCGCATCCAGTCCATGTTCATAAAACGGCTGCAGATACGCACAGACCTGTTCGATCTCACTGTTTTTTAAAAGCGTGTTAACCGTAAGATAGACCCTGCGTCCATACAAATGTGCATAGTCCAGTGCTTCTAGTAATTCTTCATCGGAAAAATTATCTGCATATGCGCGGGCTCCAAATTTGCTTCCCCCCACGTAAACGGCATCTGCGCCGGCCGCGACAACCGCCTTAAAAATGGCTAACGATCCAGCCGGTGCAAGCAGTTCAAATGTATTTTGTTGTGTCGTATGATTGTTTTCTTTCATATTCTTTCCTTATGATGAAAAAACACAAAGGAATACATTCCTTTGTGTTTCGAAACCTCTTATTTTTTCTTTATGTTCTCTTTTTCAGACTCTTTCGGGCTGTCTTTTCCATCCAGAAGCTTGTCCTCAAGTGCTGCCTCTAACCGCGCCTTGTTCAGGAGAAGTTCTTTATTGTCCCGTTCCAGTTTCTTCAATGATTCTTCTGCCGTCTCCGTCTTTACCTGATTAGAGATCAGATCGTGCTTTAAATCGTAAATTTCTTTTTCTTTATTTTCAAGGTCCCGTTCTAATTTTTCCACCTGATCCTTTGCTTTAAAATAATCATCCGCAATATTCAGCTGGATCAGTGTATTTTTCATATTGAGAGGAATGTGCCGGTATTCTTCAATGGAAGTAAACTCATTGATCTTTCCGTTAATATAAGAAGCTACTTTCTGGAGATATTCCTCTCCTTCATAGCCGCTTAACGTATATACCTTTCCATCAATTACCACTTCCGCACTTGTCTTTGCTGACATAACCTATCCTCCCGTTTTGGACCATCCTCTTTGCTGTCATACTTTTTATTATAATATTCCGCAGTAGGAAAAGCAACCTCTTATTCGGATTTTGGTGTCCTCCCGAAATGTTCATAGGCAAATGCCGTTGCAACGCGCCCCTTCGGTGTCCGGTTGATGAAATCATTTTTGACCAGATACGGTTCATAAACATCTTCGATGGTTCCGGAATCCTCACCAAGCGAAGCTGCCAGCGTATCAAGTCCCACCGGACCGCCGTCAAACTTGTCGATAATTGTCAGGATAATGTTCCTGTCGTTCTGATCCAGTCCCATCTTATCTACCTCAAGCAGATCCAGTGCAAACGCCGCCACCTCATAGGTAATCTTCCCATCATACTTTACCTGGGCAAAATCACGCACCCGCTTGAGCAGACGGTTTGCCAGACGGGGAGTTCCCCTGGAACGGCGGGCAAGCTCGTAAGCGCCTTTTTCATCAATTTCCACATCCAGTACCTGTGCCGACTGCAAAATAATCGTGCGAAGTTCCTCCACCGTATAATATTCCATGTGGCTGACGACACCAAAACGGTCGCGAAGCGGTGCCGAAAGCATTCCGGCCCGTGTCGTAGCCCCGACAAGCGTAAACTTCGGAAGATTCAGCCGGATGGAACGGGCGGATTCTCCTTTTCCGATCATCACGTCAATCACATAATCTTCCATTGCCGGATACAGCACTTCCTCCACCTGACGGTTCAGCCGGTGAATTTCGTCCACAAACAAAATGTCACCTTCTGCAAGGTTATTCAGGATCGCCGCCATCTCTCCCGGTTTTGCAATTGCAGGTCCCGAGGTCACTTTCAGGTGGGTACCCATCTCATTTGCAATGATCCCTGCAAGCGTTGTCTTTCCAAGTCCCGGTGGTCCATAAAACAGTACATGGTCCAAAGACTCCTGCCGGGCTTTTGCCGCCTCAATGTAGACTTTCATATTTGATTTTATTTTTTCCTGTCCAATGTAATCCTCCAGCCTCTGCGGACGAAGGGACGATTCAATCTTATAATCTTCTTCCTGCAGCTGCGTGGAAATCACGCGTTTTTCCATACCAAATCTTCTTTCTCGAAACTACAACAACGACATATTTTTCAGTGCTGCCTTCAGCACTGCTTCCACATCCATTTCTTCTGTGATCTCCACCGCGGATACAGCCTTTAAACTTTCCGCCGAGGAATATCCCAGTGCCGTAAGTGCCATAACCGCATCATTTCTGACCTGACCATTTCCGGAAATCTTTAAAGTCTGTACATGCTCACTCTTCTTTTCAAAAGCATCTTCCAAAGACATCTTATCTTTTAATTCCAAAATCACACGCTGGGCTGTCTTGGCTCCTACTCCCGGAGCTTTCGAGATTGCCTTGGAATCTCCCGACAATACTGCAAACCGCAGATCATCTGCACTGAGCGCAGAAAGAATTGCAAGTCCTCCCTTTGGACCAATTCCGCTGACAGAAATCAGAAGTTTGAAAAGCTCCAGATCGTCTTTGGTCAGAAATCCATAGAGAATCATGGCATCCTCGCGCAGATACAGATACGTATACACTTTAATCTCCTCACCGACTGCCGGAAGATACTCAAACGTCTGTCCGGAAATAAATACCTGATATCCAATTCCCCCGGTCTCTATCACAATATGATCTGGATTGGTTTCTGCAAGCTCACCTTTGATATATGCGTACATAAAACATTCTCCTCATTTTCGTTCGTTCACGGTATTTATCATAACACAGCAGATACAATTATGCAAACAGATGTTCTACTCGTGATATTTTTCTGTCAGAAAACGCAGACGCACGATCAGTTCCTGTGCAAGAAGCCCGATCAGAAATCCCGTAAGAAGTCCGGCAATCAGAAGTACCGGAAAATAATACAACACATAATGGCTGGACACAACAAGCGCCGCTATAAGGATCTGCCCGATGTTATGAGCAATTCCTCCGGCCACACTGACGGAAATACAGCCCAGGTGGTTTCCTTTTTTTAAGAGTGCCATCACAAGAAAACTGAGGATTCCCCCGCCTAAGGAATACAAAATGCCGATCAGATTGCCAAACAAAATGCCGACAATGAAAATTCTTATGACAGAGACACAAAATGCCTCCTTCGTTCCAATCGAATACAGCATTAAAACAACCACAATATTCGTCAGTCCGAGTTTTACTCCCGGAATTCCAAAATCAAAGGGAATCAGCATCTCTATATAACTGCAGATCATGGCAAGTGCGAGAAACACTCCCATAAACGCCGTTTTTCTCCAAAGCTGTTTACTGTGCAAATCCATCCATCCCTTCTTTTTTCGAATTCGTTACGGTCACTACCACACGATTCGGCAGACAGACAATGCTTTCATTTTCCGCGGAAATCGCTTTCTGATGCACACACAGTTTGTCCGGACAGTCCGCTTCTTTCATATCTGCTTTTCCATCGCGGATCACCAGAACATTCGTGGTTTTTCCTTTGGAATTTTTAATTTTTACAGTCTGCGGCTGTGACAGGGAATAGGTTCCATACACTTCTCCCTCTCTCGTCACCACCACAGAAGCTCCCTGTTTCCCTCCGGCAAAATACCAGACGCCCAGTACAATAAGACAGATACCAAGAAGCGCACCGATAAAAATCACATCTTTTTTGCCAAATTTTCTATGCATTCTCTGCGATCTCTCCCAGATAATAAAAACCTTTACATTCCGTAAGTTTTACCATAAACAGTTTTCCAATCATATCCAGGGTTCCCGGAAAATGCACCACCGAATTGTTTGAAAGCCGTCCGGTAATCAGGGAAGCATCCTGCGTATTCTGTTCCTCTGCCAGCACTTCCATCACTTTTCCTTCCAGTGCCATGGCTTTCTTTGCGCTGATCTGCTGTACTTCCTTTAACAACAGATCAAAATGCCGTTTCACTTCCTCCGGATCACACTGATCTTCCATGGCTGCGGCCGGTGTGCCGGTCCGCTTGGAATATATAAACGTAAACGCACTGTCATATTCCACCTGTTTTACCACTTCAAGCGTTTCCTGGAAATCTTCTTCTGTCTCTCCAGGGAATCCGACAATAATATCGGTCGTCAGCGCAATATCCGGAATTGCCTCCCGAAGTTTCTTTACAATTGTCAGATACTGTTCTTTATCATAATGCCGGTTCATGATTTTTAAAATCCGTGAGCTTCCGGACTGCAGCGGCAGATGCATATGCTTGCATACCTTATCACATTCCTTCATGGCAAGGATCAGATCATCCGACAGATCCTTCGGATGAGAAGTCATAAACCGGATTCTCTTTAATCCCTCGATCTTGTTTACTTCCCGGAGAAGCTCTGCAAACGTAACTGGCTGCTCTAAATTTTTCCCGTAAGAATTAACATTCTGTCCAAGCAGCATGACTTCACACACCCCATCTGCCACCAGTCCTTCAATCTCACGGATGATATCTTTCGGTTCCCGGCTGCGCTCGCGGCCCCTGACATAAGGAACGATACAGTAACTGCAGAAATTATTACATCCGAACATGATATTGACACCGGATTTAAAAGAAAACTTCCGCCGGATTGGAAGATCTTCCACGATTTTATCCGTATCCTTCCATATATCAATGATCATGGAATCCGATTCCATACGATTGCATAAAAGCTCCGCAAATTTATAAATATTATGTGTTCCAAATACCAGATCCACAAAACGGTAGGATTTGCGGATCTTCTCCACTACCGTCGGCTCCTGCATCATACAGCCACAGAGTGCTATCATCATATGCGGATTTTTCTTTTTAAAGTTTGACAGATACCCCAGGCGTCCATACACCTTATTGTTTGCATTTTCACGCACCGTACAGGTATTGTAAATCACAAAGTCCGCGTGCTCATCCTCTGTCTCCACATAACCGATGTCCGTCAGGATTCCTAAAAGTTTCTCCGAGTCCCTCGCATTCATCTGACACCCAAACGTATGGACACAGCAGGTCAGTTTGCGCCCCGCTTCTTTTTCCTTTTGTGCCACATACTGTCTGGCTTTTTCTATGTATTCGTACTGCCGTCTGGTTTCTTCTTCCCCGGTTAATCCATTTATTTCTAAATCTCTCATAATCCTCTTATTTTCCTGCTCTTCTTTTATGGACGAACCTGACCGTTTCCATAAATAATATATTTATAACTGGTAAGTGCCTCAAGTCCCATCGGACCTCTGGCATGTAATTTCTGTGTGCTGATTCCGATCTCTGCGCCAAGACCAAATTCATTTCCATCGGAAAAACGGGTGGATGCATTCACATAGACACAGGCGGAATCAATTTCATTTAAAAATCTCTGTGCCACATCATAATTTTTGGTTATAATCGCCTCGGAATGGGAGGTATTGTACTTATTGATATGCGCGATTGCCTCGTCCAGGCCGTCTACAATCTTTACCGACATAATATAATCCAGATACTCCGTTCCCCAGTCTTCTTCTGTCGCATCTTTTACCAATGGCTGATCCGGTCCCAGACATTCGACGGCATAGGAATCACCGCGCATCTCCACATCATACTCTTTTAATGCTGCATACAGCTTTGGAAGAAACTCTTTTGCAATTGCCCGGTGCACCACAATGGATTCGCAGGCATTGCATACACCGATCCGCTGTGTCTTTGCATTTTTAATGATATTGACCGCCATCTCCTGATCAGCAAACTGATCCACATAAACATGACAGTTTCCGGTTCCGGTTTCAATAACCGGAATCGTCGCATTATTTACCACACTCTGGATCAGTCCCCTGCCGCCTCTTGGAATCAGCAGATCCACATAATCCTTCATTTTCATAAACGCATTGGTGGTTTCCCGATCTGTGCTCTCGATCAGACTGAGTGCCCCTTTTGGAATATTCATCCTGCGAAGTGCCTCCTTCATGGCAGAAACAATCGCAATGTTCGAATGGATGGCATCACTTCCACCCTTTAAAATTGCACAGTTTCCGGACTTAAAACACAGACCGAACGCATCGGAAGTAACATTCGGGCGGGCCTCAAAGATAATGCCAACGACACCGATGGCTACACGCACTTTTCCAATGATCAGTCCGTTCGGTCGTTTTCGCATGGACATCACTTCCCCGATGGGATCTTCCAGTTTCGCCACCTGCCGGAGTCCGTCTGCCATTCCAAGAAGACGGTCATGATCCAGCTTCAGGCGGTCTAAAAGTCCCTGTGGCATATTGCGCTCACGTCCCCGCTCCATATCTATTGCATTGGCCTCTAAAATTTCCTGCTCATGTGCCATAAGCGCGTCCGCAGCCAGTTCGAGTGTTCTGTTTTTTGTATCGGTATCCAGCATTCCAACCCTGATCCGGTCTTCATGTGCCTGCCGGCACAGTTCCTGCAGTTTTGCATCCATTGTCATTCTCCTCCTGTTGTCCGTTTCGGACGATACCATTGTTGTTCTGTGATCACATCATCCATTTCCGTTGGAATTCTTTTGACGATCTGTTCTCCAAACGCAATTCCTGTCCTGTGCAGATTTTCTTTCTGCTTCAGGTAACGATCGTAAAACCCTCCTCCGTATCCGAGCCGCATCCCCTTTTCGTCGAATGCAACACCGGGGACAAGAATCCATGCCTCCCCATTCTCTGCAAAAGAAGAAAGCGGATATTGTTTGACATCCGGTTCCGGGACAGAAAACATTCCCTTTTTTAACTGTCCGGGATTCTCAATCCGGTAAAACTCCATTTCCTTCCCGCACACCTTCGGGAAAAAAATCTGCTTTCTGTCCCGGAGTGCCTGATCGCAGAAAAGCTGCAATTCGACTTCGCTTCTAATCGCGGCATAAACCAGAATTTTCTGAAATCTGGCATACTCCGGTGCCGACAGCAGCCGCTCACAGATTTTTGCGCTCTTCTGCCGCCTCTCCTGCGGAGAAATCCGGTCTCTCTTTTCCTTCATCCGTTTACGAAGTTCTTGTTTTTGATCCATATTTTTCTCCAAGATTTTCCACAGATCCATCTGCATTCATCATGTCAATATTGTTAAGCTGATTGCGCAGATTTGCCTTTACCGAAGCGACATATTCCTGACGCAGCAGTGCCTGTTCCTTCTTTTCTTCTTCGCTCAATCCTTCTGCTTTGGATTTTTTGTATAATTCATTGATGCGTGCAATTTTTTCGTTTGTCATCAGCCTATCGTCTCCATAATATAATTTGCAAGGTTAAAGTTTGCATTTTCATTAGCCGTAAATAACGTTCCCACATAATCATTTTCGAAAATATCCTGCAGGATGCGGACATCCCCGCCATTTGCAATGATCATATCTGTTCCGGATAATGTTGCAATCTTTGCTGCGGCAAGTTTTGTTGCCATCCCGCCGGTTCCGACATTGCTGCCTGTAGATTCTTTTGCCATTCCATAAATGTTTTCATCAATAGCATCTACGACTTTAAGCAGCCTTGCCTCCGGGTTTTTGTGCGGATCATCCGTATAAAGTCCGTCAATATCGGAAAGCAGGATCAAAAGATCTGCCCCCACCATGGAAGCGACCAGTGCCGACAGCGTATCATTGTCACCAAACTGCATCTCATAGGTACTGACCGTATCGTTCTCATTCACGACCGGAATCACCCCGAGATGGAACAGTTCGTCAAATGTATTCTTTGCATTTGCACGGGATACCGGATTTACCATTGTATTTTTTGTCAGCAGAATCTGCCCTGCGGTCTGTGAATATTCCGCAAACAGTTTCTGATAAACCATCATCAGTTTTGCCTGTCCCACAGCCGCACACGCCTGCTTTACCGATGTCTCGGACGGACGTTCCTTCACGCCCATGGCAGCCCTTCCCACGGCAATCGCACCGGAGCTTACCAGACAGACATCCATTCCCTGATTGTGCAGATCACTCAGCTGCCTGACCAGGTGTTCCATTTTGGCAAGATTTAAACGGCCGGTCTCTGCGTGCGTCAGAGAGGAAGAACCGATTTTGATCACGATACGTTTATAATTCAGTTTACTGTCCATTGTACTTTATTCCTCGATTTTCTTTACTTATGCATACCTTTAAATACTTTACCATATCTTCCGAAAAAAAACAACAAAGCTTGCCGCCTGCCATAAAATGGAGTATATTAATCTGTATAAAATTTTACGGAGAGGATTTTTATGAAACAACAAAAATACATCAGATACATTCTGTTGCCCACAACGCTTCTTTGCCTTATTGCATCACTTTTTTGTGGCTGCTCTGCCAATTCCGGGAAAATATCCAAAACGGGATTTTATTTTGATACGATGATCACGGTTACCCTCTATGGAACCCGTGATGAAAAGATATTGGATGATTGCTTTTCCCTGGCAGGAAACTATGAAAAGAAACTTTCAAACACCATCACAGACAGTGAAGTTTCAAAGATCAATCAGGCAAACGGCCAGTTTGTGACAGTCAGCAGCGATACCCTCTCCCTGATCAAAGATGGTATCCGGTATGGAAAAATCAGTGATGGAACATTTGATATTACCATCGGTACCCTCTCGGATCTGTGGAATTTTTCAGAGATTGCAGAAACCGCAAAATCCGATGAGAACGAAGTCGATGCATCGGTTGTCCCTTCCCCGAAAAAAATTGAAGCGGCACTGGCACATGTCAACTATAAAAATATTGAGATCAAAGGAAATCAGGTGCGGTTGAAAGATCCGCAGGCCAAAATTGACCTTGGCGGAATTGCGAAAGGTTTTATTGCGGATGAAATGCGAAGTTTCCTGAACAAAAAAGGAATCACCTCCGGCGTGATCAGCCTTGGGGGAAATGTCCTGACTCTTGGGAAAAAGGCAGATCACTCTTCCTATACCATTGGTATCCAAAAACCATTTTCCGAAACCGGTACGTCACTTGGCACCTTAAACGTATCCGATGCTTCGGTTGTTTCTTCCGGTATTTATGAGCGCTATTACCGGGTCAACGGCAAACTGTATCACCATATTTTAGACACCTCGACCGGATATCCGGTCGAGAACCATCTCTATCAGGTAACCATCATCAGTGACATCTCCATGGACGGGGATGCACTCAGCACAACCTGTTTTTCCCTCGGATTAAAAAAGGGAATGCAGCTGGTGGAACAGACCGATGGCGTGGAAGCCATCTTTGTCTCCGATGACGGAACAATTACATGCAGTTCCGGAATCAACCGGGATGATTCCATACAGTTTCATGCCTCCTGATTTTCGTGTTCTGAAAAACTCTGCATAAAAATACCCCATGCAGGCTGACCCTGCATGGGGTTATTTCTTGTTATAAAATAATCTTTTTCGGACACTTTTCTGCACAGATTCCGCAACCTGTACATTTTTCCTGATCGATGTATGCAATATTGTCTACCACATGAATCGCATCGGACGGACAGTTCTTCTCACAGAGATGACAGCCGATACATCCAACGGAACATGCACTCATGACATCTTTTGAACTGCACTGTACGAGGTGCATTGCCTCATATGGTACAAGTTCAATCAAATGCTTCGGACATGCAGCCACACATTTTCCGCAGGCCTTGCAGACCTTCGGATCGACTTTTGCAATACCATCTACGACATGGATCGCATCAAACGGACATGCTTTCACACAATTTCCAAATCCCAGACATCCATAATTGCAGGACTTTGGTCCGCCATTTGGAACAAATGCCATTGCCGCACAATCTTCCACTCCGGTATACTCGTAATCCTGTTTTGCTTTCTCACAGGTTCCGGCACACTTGACAAAAGCGACTTTTTTTACCGAAGCCCCGGCAGAAACACCCATGATCTCGCCAACCTTTGTGGCAACCGGCTCTCCACCGACCGGACACTGATTGACCGGTGCCTCTCCCTTTGCGATTGCCGCAGCAAGTCCGGAACATCCGGCATATCCACAGCCACCACAGTTATTTCCCGGGAGAACTTCTAAGATCGCATCCTCTCTCGGATCAGTCTCTACCTTGAACTTTTCTCCGGCGATTCCGAGGAAAAATCCAAGAATAATTCCTACGCAGCCGACAACAACAGCTGCGACAATAATTCCAGTTATCATACGTCTTTTCCCTCCTAAATCATTCCTGAGAATCCCATAAAAGCAATGGACATCAGGCAGGCAGTGATCAGAACAATCGCTGTACCCCTAAATGTCTTCGGGATATCATTGTACTCAATTTTTTCACGGATTCCCGCCATCAATACGATTGCGATAAAGAAACCAAATGCTGTGGAAAATCCGTAAACAACACCCTCTAAGAGATTGTAATCATAAGTAACACAGTTTAAGGCTACACCAAGTACCGCACAGTTTGTGGTAATCAGCGGCAGG
>OLNC01001139.1_pt1 | contig 17208 bp, 15 predicted proteins | sample 1672011 | NCBI WGS metagenome assembly OLNC01 (sample SAMEA3136636, study PRJEB25190) | human gut metagenome | biome: human gut; feature: human-associated habitat; material: faeces | place: Austria | collected 2013 | reverse complement strand
TTAAAATGATTGATCGTTCCTATTTACCATTTCAAGCAGCAAGAGAATACCAGGATCCAGGGATGCAAAAGTGGATGGGATTCTTTCTGTCCGAGCATACCTCATCATTACATGCTGCTAAATATCGTGTTGACTTCTCAACAGACTTAAGTAAGCCTCAGAAACTCTTATTGATTTCTCAACTCTATGTCAACCAACTTAAAGGGCAGTTCACTATCAAACATCGTGATAGGAAAGTTACTTTATTTGGCGAAGTGAGAGAACTGTCTCGTAAGGAAATATCAATAAAGACTAGTGAAGGGTATAGATTAGTCCAACTCGACAATATCCTTCAAATTCATCTTTTGGAAAATCACATATACTAAAAAAAGCAACAACCTATATTATGTGGTTGTTGCTTTTTAACTAGATTAACTAAAATCAACTGTAATGATTGAACCATCTTCATCAATGATAGCAGTGACAATTTCATCATCTTTATCTGCTTCATTCAATAGATTTTCAGCATAATCCTTTGCACTTGTTTCCTTAATAGTTTCTATTTCGTTTTTTTCTTCTGCCTTCAGTTCCTTATGTGTTTTATATTTATTCCAACACCACATACCGAAGAAACCTACAATCACGCCTCCAATCGCTGCAGCACCACTAAGCATTGCTACTTTATTTAACGAATCATCTTGTTGAACATTATTGGTATCATCAACTTGGACACTATTCTCAATTTGAGCTAAAGTGTCTAGGATACCATCCTCATAACCTTCATCGTATCCCTCTTTATAACCTTCTTCATTACCTTGAATACATCCAGAGTTAAAACCATCTTCAAAACCATCCGAATAAATATCTTCAATAAGCTGTTCTGGTCCGCCGTGCTCAGAAGCAAGTTCAGCTAATTTCGCGTATTCCCATTTTTGATCAGTATTATCGAGCTCTTTAAAAATTGCTGTCATTGTTATTTTCTCCTTTATCTTTGTTAACTATAGTATAAAGGAAATTATTTATGTTGTCGTTCACAGTTTGTGAACTTTTTTTTGAATTTCTATGAATCGTTTAGCATATGGATTATTTAGTCTAGATAAACCAGTTATTAATTCAGAACCAATCAGTTGGTTGGTAGCATAATCATAATCATTATCCACAAGATTGAACATGTATCTTAATGCGAAGAAGTAATCAGCAACCTTACTATATTTGCGGGTTTCCTTTAGAATTTCAATCAAATATAGGAAGAACTCATTAATGTCTCTCTTAAATTGAGGTGTTTTTATCTCATTATCATTGAAATTTGGCAATACAATATTCAAAACAAAAGAACTTATCTCCTTTTTACTTCTCTTGTCTTTCAATACAAAATCTTTTAATTGTTTACCAGATTCTTCATTAAAAATAGAGGAGAAAAGTAACATGTAAAGACTTAATGAATTTACTGCAATTACTAAAAATTCATCACTATCTATATCAAACTTCTCATAAGCCTCGCCGTAAGCATCTACAATTAAATCAATGTCTACCTCATCTTTTTCTTCAGAAGACCCAAACAGTAATTGCTTATGTGACTCAAAAGCTCTGATAGTTTTTGTATCAAATCTTTTATCCAGATTATATATAGGATAAAGTCTAGCTGTCGTTAGGGAATTACTGTCAATGTTGCTAAAATATGCTAACATATCGGGGAAAAAAGATAGGTCTTCATACAATAATAAGTCCATAGTAACTCCATATCGCTTAGCAATTCCCTTCAGTATTTCTTCATCTGGTTTGCGAGAACCATTCTCATACTGTGAAATTGTGCTTTTTTCCAGATGTAAAGCATTTGCTAATTCTTCTTGTGTTTCTCCATAGGATTTTCTTAAATGCTTTAAATTACTTGGTAAATAATTCATGTCCTAAATCTCAAATTACTTTCTAACACTCTTAAGCCGATACATATATATCCATTGTACTATGTATCTTGTATAGCTAAAACAGAAGTGACAATAAACTACAAGTCACTTAATGCTTCTTTAGTTGTCTCTGCAGCTACGTGTGCATATACCTCTACCATTGCAGTCCCCTTGTGTCCCAATTGTTGGGAGACTAGGAGGCTGTCTTTTGTTTGCTCATATAGACGTGTCGCAAGTGTGTGTCGCAGTTTGTGAGGAGTAGTAGGTTTTCCATAGGCGGTAGATAGCTTCTTCACCAAAAGCTCGACAGAACGTGTGCCAAGCCTTGCAGGCACTTTATTCTGAGTTGTTAAGAAAAATGCTTTATCTAAATCACTTGCTGAGTAGCGTCCCTTCCTAATTTCTAAGTATCGCTCGATATAAGGTAGTCCAAATGGAGCGATATTTACAACGTCCTTTTTCCCACCTTTTCGAATGACTGTAATTGTTCTTGTGGCTAGATTGACATCTTGCATATCTAGGTTCACTAATTCAGATAACCGGACTCCAGTAGAGAGTAGAAGTGCTATGACAGCAAGATCACGCTCTTTATTTTTGACAAAGGATACCTGGGCACGTTTTGAGATTTTCTTTTCATGCTCATTATCGATATAGTCCAAGAAAGACTGTGTATCATTTAAAAAGAGTTTTTCTTTCATGTTATCAGCACGACTTGCCAAAGTATCTTTAGGTTTCTTGATTTTGACCTTAACCATGACATTTCGGTAAAAATAAGGCTCACCCTCATCATCCTCAGTCTCTTGAGTAAGATACTTAAACAAACTTGAGAGAGCATCCTTAGTCCGAACAATGCTGACTTCAGAGATTGAACGACGCTCAGTATTTTCACGAAGATAGACAAAATAGGCTTCGATAACAGACTTTGGTAAATGGGCCAGCTCATCAATATGAACATCGGCAATCGTATCATAATCTGCATATCGTACAGTTTCACCCAATTTCTCATGATCACTAATCAACCATTCAAAAAATCGTCTATATTCCTTTAAGTACTCATACAGTGTCTTATAGCTATATGGAATAACGAGCTTTGCTTGATAATATTCCTTAACATACCAAGGCATAATCTCAAGCAACTCGTTTATATTTTTCATAAGTGTTTCTTGTTTCATATTAGCCTCAAATCTAACAATTTCTTGTTAGTAGTAGTTTATCATAACTAATATGTGTATTCAACAAATACTTGTTTTCCGAATAGTTGTTTCTGTATTTAAATTTGTAAACCTGAGAAATTACATATCCAATAATATAACCAATTACCTCGGCCATTTTATCTTTATATTCCTTCGTAATAATTAGCCTTAATACTTTCTATATTTCCTTTCACATATCAGTTCTTTCTAGGAAGAACTGGTATACGTCTCTTGTCTATATCAATTGAAAAATTTTCTTTAGGCTGACGTAGTTTGATTGGTAGTTTATACGTATAACAATTGTTGTATACATCAGTGAATTCTAAATTAAAATAATCCGGACAATCATGATTCTTAATATGAGAATCATAGTCAAATAAATAAAAAGCAATTTTTATTTTTACCTCTTTACCTTTTGGAACTGCAAACATGTCTAGTTTAGCCTCTTCATTTTGTGGTAAAGACTTTCTTGCTTCCTCCGTGTCATCTACATCATACAAGACCTTAACACCGGATTTTATATCATCTTCTGAGCATAGAGTTATAGATGATAGTATGGCGGTTTGTAAACCTATATTCTCTATAGTTAAATAAAAATAGCATTCTTTTTGATATACATTTGCAGCTCTAGAACTTAATTTATTTATTTGGTCAATTGTATTCTGGAAATTATTAAATATACTAGTGATAGTTTTATTTTTACTTCCATTAGAGGCAATGAGGCTTTCTTTAAGCATTTTTCTAAATCTCTTTTTTTCACTCATCAATGAATATAATTGGTTAAATAACTTAATTTGATCTTCTTCGAAACTAGGAGATTTTTTATCAATTCTGACCATTTTATATGTAAAAAGATCAAAAAGTATATCCTCCTCAGTAAGGGTATCTTTATTAATCATATCAATAGAAAAGTTTAAGATAGGTAAACTCTCCTCCCTTCTACCTTCTGCTGAAATCAATCTTTCATAGTTAAATGTCCAATAGATACCTAAAACAGTAACTCCTCCTCCTATAAGTGCTCCGTAGTAGCCTAAAGTATCTGAGTTATGAAATAATTCATTTTCTTTGAATAATCCTGAACCCCATAAAATGATTGGTAATATAAAAATAAAAATCACCACTGCTCCGATTATGGCAGCAGAATTCTTTTTTACTATCTGTGGAACACGAAGCATCTTTCTGAGACAGGGTTTACATACTGCTAAAATAATCGTGAGAACTAATATTCCCCCAACAAAAGCCAATAATACTACTGCTGATACTATTGCCTTATTATCTATCCAAGTTATAAAATCGTTTAATGCATCCATTCTTTAACCCCCTTATAATTCTTCTTCTACTCAAAAAAGCTGATTTCTCAGCTTTTTTCATCAATCATGGAGCTTAGTTACTTTTGAATTGCATCGCTTCATCGCTCTGCACAAATTCTCGTTGAGCATCTGTTAAATCCTCAAGTTCATCACAACCAATAAGTCCAAAGACTTCTATTCCATCTTTTGTACTTACGATGTATGCCTCAAGTTCCCTAGCTTTGTCAACGTCTGACACTAAGTAAATGTTTTTTTTAGTCATTACTTCATCTGCCATTTTTATCTCCTTCAACCCTTTAATATTGTTTAATCTTCCCCCAATTTATCATGTTGGGCCCTGAAGGCGTATAATGGGTCAAAATTCGAATCAAGCTTATTGTTGTCGTCAGCTTGTTCGGCAATCTTAGCATTTAAACTATTTTCTATTCTCCCAATACAATCCATTACCTTCTTTATCATTGTAAGGGTTTCAGAAGTAATTTTCAAGACCTCGCTTGGATTTTCATTGTTTTTAATTGTATCTGAGCTTTTCATTTTCTGCTTTAGACGTTCTTCAATTTCGTCTAAACGTAGCTCTTTCATGCTTTGTTGAGGTTCTGCAGTGGCTGATACTGGCTCTAAAGGTTTTATGCTTTCAACCGTCAAATCTTCAATTTTTGTGACGTTCATAATGACCTTAGCGCGTGCTTCTTCTTTTCCATTATGACCTGGTATATAGATATAGTTGTTGCTACCAAAAAATGATTGTTGGGTAATATCATTCTTAGCTAAACTTCCAAATAGTGAATCATGACCTTCTACTAAACTGTTAGCTAAATATATATTTCTCGTGTCTCGAAAAAGTTGAGTATTGAAAATAAATGGCCTGTTCTTAGGAAAATTATTGACGTGGGGAGAATGGAAAAAATGTTCTGTTGATAGGTAATGTACGTAAGGGACCTTGCTGAGTAGCTGAGACAAAGTATTCGTATCCATCTGAGCCTGCTCATCAAAGAGGAAGATATCTGTAATGTGGTTTGTTGAAGACGTTACTAACTCAATATCCTTTTTTAAATAGCCCGCTAGCAGAACGGCATGTTTTTTCTCATCCTCTAGATCTGCATGATTGTGGGTAATCGTAATCTTAGCTTTATCTTCTAAATACGATAGAGCATTCCAAGAAATATGTGACTTAAATCCCATAATAGCGACTCTGTGGTCTTTAGATTTTGCAAAGTTAGTCAGCTTATGAAAAAAGGGAGAGGCTTCAAAAGGAGATAGGACGTAGGGATCAATATAGATATTAAGCATCAGTATCACCTTCTTCTTGATTTAACTCTTCTAGTTCGGCATCTTTGATTAGTGGACGCTCGTTAAACGCTTCATTCATTCTAAAAGGCATGTATTTGGCTACACGACCACCATCAGTTGCATTTTGACTTCTGATAACAACAAGAGACTTATCAATCCCTTCTTCTGCAGCAAGCTCTAGGTTGAGGAAAATAATGTTATTAAGGTTCTTATAGCCACCATTTTCAATAAGCATATACTTGTCTTCAATTTCTTGAATGTCATCAAAATTATCAACGATAATCAATAGATAACGTTTGTTTCCTTCTTCATCTAAACCATCCTCGAAACGTCCAAAGTGTTTAAAGACATTGAGCAATTTATCAAGATCGCTGGTATCACCAACGTTAGTGATATAAGGATACACATCAAAAAGATTCTTTGTACCATCATCTTCCTTTTTATTGAGTGCTAACTGACCGATAAAGAGATATCTAGGAACATGGACTGTATACGTATGCTCTTTCTTCTTCGCCTTTTTGGCTTGTAATTCTGATTTTCGTTTCTCCATACCAGAAAGAGGACTTTTACTCTCTCTCTTTTCTTGTGTCTTTGTCACTGTATACGTGAACTTCTCCAGTTTTGACGTAGGAACAAAATAGGCATAGTTTTGATTAAATTTGAAGTTCTGATAGGCATCTACGACCTTCCAGTATCGAATAGGAGAGTAGTTATCTTCTTCCCGAAGAATATCTTTCCATTTATAAGTGAAGTTTCTGCTGATCTTATTTGCTAGTAAAAGCAACATCGTTCCATGACTGTAAATAGAGTAACTGGTCGCAAGAGCCCCTGGAGGATCTTCACGTTCGAACTCCCACTCTTGAACCAAGTAAAACTCTCTGAGTCGTTTGAGATGCGGTTTGGTTTTAGGAATCGGTAAACCAAACTCCCTTGAAATTTGAAGCAGTTGAACATTTCGGAAAGTAGCTATAAATAGTAGGATATCCATATCTAACTGGTTTAGTTGCTTACTAATTAACTCATAGTCCGTTTCTTGACTATAGTTGATTTGAATGATGTAATCCTCTTGAAGTTGCAAATGGAAAGGAAAGTCACTGTTTGGGTAAACTTGTTTCAGTAATGGTGTCGAGGCATACTTCTTATAATAGTCGTCCGAAAATCGAGAAACAGTATTCAATGTTGCTTTTCCATCGATTGTTCTTACCCCAAAACGACGTAGTCTTTCATTGAATTTCTTAACGAAGTCTTGATAGGCTTCCAGTGCTTCAGCAGAAGGCTTTTCTCCTGTTTCAGATAATCGAACTGTCCCATCAGGCAAGAGAGTGACTTCTTCCCCATTAAATTTTTTCTTCGGATAAAGTGGAAGATTGATTTTCTTAGCAATATTTTGTAACCATTTTTTATTACCTGGTGTTCTTGTCATTTGTCTAGTCCTTCTCTTCAATTTTTTTGGAACCATTATACTAAACCTCATATACCTTCTATAACCCAGTGACACCCACCTTGTTTATGAAGACACAAAAAAAGGATATGTTTTTATATCCTTTTCCCCTTTATTCATTCTATATTCAATTCTAAATTCTACTTAAATACAACACTTTCTGAGTTGTACAATAGTTTACCGCTAGAGAAACGAAGTTGAGAACTCCTTAAAAATCTTTTTTCAATCACTTCATCTACTGCAGCATCGTCAAAATGGATGACTTCTCCGACTTTTTTCAAACATCCAGCTTCACTTGAATCAAGCAAGCTGAAGATTTTCGCTAAATCTGGAACTTCTCCGACACCAGCGTATTTAAACAATTCGGCTAGAGGAATGTAATTGGTGAGTGTCTTAAGTGGTAAATTCTGAATGTATTCCCTGCAACCTTTCATGAAGGCTAATTTTTTTACTTCATTTTGTTGCCGGTTATTTGTCAAACTGGAGACCCTGACTTGGACTTCTTTAGAAGCTAACTTATTTTGTCCCGCAAGCAACATATCAAATAACATATATTGATAATACGTTGATATCACATCTTTAGCTATGGCTTTAGCTTCAGTCTCTGATTTTCCCTCTTCGATTAGTTTTCTCCAGAGTTTATCAGAAATATCTCTGGTTGCCTGATAAAACCACGGTGATCCAAATTTCTTATATCGAGTAATTGCAAATGGCCCTTCCGAGTCAATCATATACTCAATAATGGTTCGGCATAGGTCATCATTAAATACCTGGATGAACGATTCTAGCTTTTCTTCTAGGTCTTCTAAAGTGATTTTTTTAGGGTTCGTGATTGCTGTTGTCATTGTCCCTCCCTTATCTTCCATCATAAAACGCTGCGTAATATCTTAGATACCAGAGATTAGTAATTAGTGCTGTCTTGTTCCTAAAATATCGTCCGTAGAAACACCAAAGTAATCGGCTAAGGCTACAACGTTTTCCATACGAATATTAGCTCCATTTTCCCATTTGTCGATAGTCCCTGCATCAACATTAAGGTCATGAGCTAACGCTTTCTTTGAGAGTTTCTTTCGTCGTCTCAATTCTGAAATAATGTTTCCCATGTATATATATAACCTGCCTAATCTTTATGTTTCTGAATTGATTTTACTATTTTTGTGTCAAACAATCAAGAGAATTTCATAATTAAATTATACCTTACTCACATTATTTTAATATTTTTCTTGATTGATAGATAATAAACATGACTTTATCACCATTTTTATTTAACACATCATTGGCTTTTGTTTTACTTTTTATCGATTAAATAAAATAACGCTCATACTAATTTATACAGTATATATACGGTTAAAAGTATTATTTTTCTATATTTGTTTATTGTTTCTAAAACTGCTATAATGATTTTGATTATAAAAAATTATAATTTTTTTAGGAAGATGTGTGTAGGGAAGATACATGATAGAGTGTAAAGATCGTAACAATTTAAAGGGGAAAATGTTTACTGATCGCTTAACAAAACTCCGGCAAGCTAGAGGCTGGACTAAAAAAGAATTTAGTATTCAGATTGGAAAAACACAGCAGACAGTAGGAAAGTGGGAAAATGGAACCAATGCTCCTACATTCAAAGATCTTGTGAAATTAGTCGAATTATTTGGGGTTACATCAGACTATTTATTAGGGTTATCAGACTCACCCAGTAAATATGCCTACCCACCATTTAACGACAATAAGGAAGAATATGTTGGTGAAATGTTCAAGCAGCTTGATGAGGGGAATCAGGATGCTACAGTTGATTTCATAGAAAATCGATTAGATAATCAGCATATCTCTAAAGAAATCAAAGAAAATGACCATAGAAAACAAATAGTTAAACAAGATGAACGACCAACCAAAAGAGTCAGTATTTATGCTAGAGCAGATGCACAAGGCTTTGAACTATCAGAGGTCCCAGTCGACTGCCTTGACTACCCTGTTCCTATTCCTGTACATAATATTGCGTTTAAGGTTGTTGGTGACTCCTTGGAACCTAGTTTCTTCGATGATGAAGTGATATTTGTCATAAAAGATTCAATTCTACGAACTGGGGATATCAGCATCGTACAGCTAAATAGTCGTTACTACGTAATGAAGGTGAGTCAAAATAGAGAAAATGGTGACATTCTCCTTAACTCACTAAATTCTAACGAGGCACCTATCACCTTGTCAGAAAAGGATGATTTCAGCATTTTTGGCAAGATTGTACTTATGTAAGGTTAGTCATAATGATTCATTTTGATTACATAATCAATAAGTAAAAAGGCAACCCCAATGGAGTTGCCATAAACTGCAAGTATCTAACTTACAGGAATAAAAGAAAGTACCTTCATTTTACTTTCTTTCCACCAAAATCGATACTGTCAATAATTATGTGTAAACACTCATTATTTTACACTACCGCTTTTAAATTCATATTACTTTGTAAATAATAATTTAATATTACTTTTTATATGCAATCATTACACCAACTGGTGCAAGACCTCCATTTACCAATTTCATTTCAGCTACTGAAAATCCATATTCATGGATAAATTCTTCAAATTGCTTTTTATCCCATTCTTTATACATCTTAAACCCTACAATAGACATCAGCCGTTTTTTGAATTTACTTTGTTTTTCCTCTTTCCATAAAAAAGTGGGAGCAAACAAAGTACCATTAGGTTTTAATACCCTATATATTTCTTTCATTGCCTTGTCAGGCTCGGGCATAATATGAAGTGCATTAGCTATTACTACACAATCAAATTTCTCATCTGTATAAATCAATGAAGTAGCATCAGCTATTTCAAAGACAAGGTTCTCGTATTCTCCATGTTTTCTTGCTTCAAAAATCATTTGTTTAGAAAAATCAGTTGCAATCCAACTTTTCGTATATTTTGAAAGGTTAAAGGATAATTGACCTGAACCACAAGCAAGTTCAAGTACATTCATATCCTTACTCAAATAGGGGTTTATGTATCCACAAACTTTATCATAAACACCTTTATCCTTCTTCATAAAAGGAGCATACAACTTGGCGAATTTATCCCAAAATTTTTTATTACTCTTATCACTCACCAGCAAAACTCCTCCCAACAACAAATTTTAAACTCTCTCCGCTTTTAGCATTTCACATTATTCCTTAAAGATGAAAGCTAATTGCAAGTTAGTCTAAATTAACTAATAATATTTTACCATTTTTAAGTCATTTTTTTCTATGCTCGCTTTTCATAGCACTTGACAGTTGCCTATAAAATTAAAGTAAACTTCGACTTGTTGTTTTCTATCTTTTCCTTTTCTTCCCCCTGTTGCTTCATGGACTACTACTTTTTCTATATACTCATTTATCATTGGTACTGTCAGTTCATCAATATCTGTATATTTCGAATTGACTTAAATTGTTTATTCTGATAAAATTGTGGTAGAAAAAAAGAAGTTGAGCAGTCACTCAACTTCCATGTAGAGCCGTTTAAAAGACGGTGGCTAGTTTTAAACGAAAATAATCCGTCTTACTTCGCCAAAAGTGGGGACGGATTATTTTTTATCATCGTCTTTAAAGAATTTGTAGCATAATCCAATTAGAGCGATAGTAAAACTACCAAAGCCTAGAATGGTTTGCACAATCTCGAACGCTGTCAAAACGGCTCTCCTCTCTACTAGATTTTGAATGTTTGCCCATAGGCATCACTCCTCTCTAATAATTGAAAGCCACCGTCTATCACTTTTCTACATATAAGAGTATATCAAATCCATATAATAAAAGCTATCTATAAAAGTCTGGCTCCTTCCATTGCGAAAAGAGCTGTTTTTTATTTTCAAATAGACTTTGAACGATGACAAAATATTCTTCTATTAGGTTATTTTTCATCCTTTAGGAAATTATTTTAAACATATAAGTATCGCGCCAGTCATAACTTTCTCACTAAAATTGTTCACCAAGAAACAATTGACATCCCCCCTAAGCTCCCTAAAGCAAAAACGCAAGATTACCCTTGCGTTTTTACTACCTATTTATGGATAAGTTAAAAAATAATTGAAGTTTGAAATCAACTTAGCATAAACATAATGAATTATTCACCAATCCTCTATTTTATGAATTGTTCTTCCGTTTTCTTGATAAGACCAATCCAACTAATGTGAGAAGGCCTCCAACCTCTATTGCGACTTCAGACTTATTGTCACCAGTTTTAGGAAGTTCTTGTTCTTTTACACCCTCATAAGCAACTGGAGTAAGCGAAGTGACTGATTTCACTGTTTGAACTCCTGGAGTCGGTGGGGTAGGAGGGGTCACTGGTGGAACTATTGGTGTTGGTGGAGTTGGTGGGGTTACTGGCGGAACAACAGGTGTTGGTGGAGTTGGTGGGGTTACTTTATTATTAAATTCTGTATCGGCCGGTAATTCAGTAATAGCAGTTAACACTCTTCCATCTTTCTTCACTTCGATTCCAACAGTAGCAATCATGTGGTCATACTCGATACCAGCTTCTGTACCTTTTACTTCTTCTACATGATAGATGTAAGTTCCTTCTTCACCATGTTTAAATGTAAGTGCTGAAAATTTAATCTTACCAGATGCATCGTTCGCTACTGTTTCGATTATATTTCCTTTTTCATCCTTCAAAACAAAGCTAAATTCTCCAGCTTTCAACTCACGACCCTCTAATTTCTTAGTGAAGTTGAACTGTACTGTCACTGGGGCTACCGCATAGTTGTTAAACTCGCTATCCGCTGGCATTACAACATTGGCTGTCAAGATACCTGTGGTTGCGTCTTTTGTGACCTTAACTGTCACTTCGGCGTTCATAGTATCGTAGTCAATATCTGTATCTGTTCCGGCTACTTCACGAACTGTGTAGGTATGTGTTCCTTCTTTATCATATGAAATAGCGTCAAATTGGATCGTGCCGTCTGCCCCATTCTTCTTCGTTTGGATAACTTGACCGTTTTCAAGCAACTCGAAGCTGAAAGCATCTGCCTCTAGGGCTTTTCCTTCAAGTTTCTTCGTGAACTTGAATTGGGCGCTGGTTGCCGCTGGGGTGAACGTATTATTGAACTCTGTATCTGTTGGAAGAGCTTTGGTCGCTGTAAGGGTATGACCATCTTTCGTGACAGTAACTGTAACCTCTGCCTTCATTGGGTCATAACTCATTCCGGCTTCTGAACCTGCGACTTCTTCTACAGTGTACTTATGAATACCAACTTCATTATTCTTATAAGTGAGCGCATCGAATGAAACTTTTCCATCGGCTCCATTCTTCATCGTTTGAAGTACTTTACCAGTCGCATCTTTCAAGACAAAATTGAACTCACCGTCTTTTAGAGTGCGTCCTGCCAAGACTTTACTAAAGTCAAATTGCGCTGTCACTGGCGCTACCGCATAGTTGTTAAAGGTCTTGTCATCTGTACCAGTTGCTTCGCCACCTGTTGAGGTTATTTCTGTTTTTGCTGTTAACAGACCTGTTTCCTCATCTTTCGATACAGTTACTTTCACTGCAATCGTCATATCATCGTAGTCTACATCTGGTTTATCACCCTTCACCTCTTTTACTGTGTAGTTGAAAACACCAACATGATCAAATGATAAGTCACTGAAAGTAATTTTCCCATCAGCTTTGTTAGTAACTGTTTCATTAACATTGTTATCACCAATAAGTGTAAAGCTGAAATCCCCCGCATTTAGACTACCATTGGATAGGACTTTGTTAAATTCTAGACCTACTTTTACTGGGGAAGGAGTATAGGTGTTATTGAATTCTGTGTCCGTTGGCATAATTGTATGAGCTATGTACGAATTACCATCTTCATCTACTGTGATACTCACTTCTGCTTTCATTGCATCGTAGTTAATACCTGCTTCCGTACCTGGTACTTCTTCAACCGTATAGTGATAAACACCAGCATGGTTAAATAACTGTGGAATAAAAGTAATATGGCCAAAACTATCATTTTTTTGTGTATCAACCACATTACCACTTTGGTCAACTAGATTAAAGGTGAACTCACCAGCCGTTAACTTTCTTCCTTCAAGACGTTTTGTAAACGCTAAATCAACCCTTGCTGGTTGTTTTGCCTTTGAAGCTGAACCTGAACCACCTGCTTTAAATGCAAAAGTTGCTTGGTAACTTTGTTCTTCACCAGTGTTGTAAGTGATTTTGATATTATTACCGTGTTTTTCTTGCAACTCCTTATTGGTATTAGGTACATTTTTTAATCGCGTCATATAGCGAACATAAACAAGCTCATTCAATTGCGCTATCTTAAAAGAAAAACCAGTTGGGCTTTCTTTGATATTTTCCAATAATTGAATTGCATTACCTTTGGAAACCCATGGAGTAATTGACTGAACTCTTTCAGCTCTAAGAGCTTTACCGTTCCATAAATCTACATTATCTGAAGGAATAGATGTCGCATGTCCTAAACGCCAAGTTTCTTTCGTTTTAGTATCAAATTCATCCAAAACAGGATCCCCATCTTGAACTAGGACTTGGTCATCTGGAAGCGTATCAATTAGTTGGTAATTTGTCAAAACTTGAGGAGCTACCAAACTACCTGAGTTTAGACGGATAGTCCATCTGATTAGTTCAGGATGACCAGTTACCGCTTCACCATATTTTGTTACCTTTGTTTTTTCTACCGGTACAGGGGCACTCTCCGGACCTACTGTTACTGTAATTTTTCGTCCACTAAAATTGAGTTCTGTTGGAACATTTGGTTTAACATATGATTTCCAACCGGTACTAAAGGTTAAGGTAAATTGTTTTGCAATTTTGTTTTTCTCATAGTAATCTGTAAAAGTAGTTATCACTTTATTACTGATTGAATCTAGAAAAGCATTACCTATTATTTCACCACTAGGACCAGTTACATCATAATGCAAACTTGTAGGAATTCTAATTGAATCGGGAATATCAACAACGATTTTATCATTTTGTTTTATCTCTAACTCATCAGGTAGTTCCATATGAATGACTGTTTCCGCAGGAGCATATAGACTGTTCCCATTTGGAAAATTGACTTCAACATTAGGATTTTTCACAGTAATTGTGTCACCTGTTTTGGAAAAGGTTGTTTTACTATCTTCAGTTGATGAGGTAGCTTCCCTTTTAGCTCTGCGTCGTTCATTTGAAGGGTGGTTATCAACTTTCTCTTCTTCAATCACTTGCGAAGAATTTGTTGTTACCGGTTCCGAAGGTACTGAATTCAACTCCTTTATTTGAACACCTTCTTCATTTTTGGCCACCGGAGTATTTAGTTGAATGTCATTTACTTCTACTTTAGCATTATCATTAGTATTAGTAGATGCTACTGTTGCGTTATTTTGTTGACCTTCATTAGACGCTATTTTAGAGACGTTATTCTGTTCAACGTTACTTTCTTGAACACTGTTAACTTGGTTTTCATTCAATTTCGCCGTAAAAGAAGATTGAACCTCAGTGGTAGCGCTTACTTCATCTGCCTGAACACTGGTTGCTCCCATCACAAAAATAGCTGTTCCCAGAAGCACAGAAGCAACCCCAAAGTTAAACTTCCTGATTGAGAAACGTTGTGATTCTTTTTTTCCCATAATACAAATTTCCTTTTAATATAATCTTAACACCTAAATTCTAGCACTTTTAACTTTTCTGTCAATAGAATATTCTGAATTATTTATAATTTTTACACTTATTTTCTTTATGTGAAATATATTATAATAAACCATTAATTCTAAAGCCATATACATGGATATTATTAACATTATTTTTTCTTATAATATAATTTTAAACACATATATTAGAGATCTGGAAGTAGGAATAAGAATGATAAAGTTTTACAATCTAAATTTTACTCTGGAATCTAATCATTTTTTATAGCAAACTAGTATGAAGAGTTAAAATAGCAATACTCTTCTCTAGATTTTAAATAGAGTTTAACTTTTTTCTTTCCCTAAACTAAACCCTTTGAAAATATACGAATTTTGACATAAGAAAAAACGCAAGAGTAGCTCCTACGTTTTTCTGCAATAATATTCCACAGTTTACCCATCTACCTTGGGAGATGATACATAGATAAACTATCTAAGAAGTAATATAGCACAATATAATTTAAATGACAATCGTCATACAATCTAATTCTATTATTTTCTCGTATGCATAGTAATTATTTAGCCACTTTAATTTAATTATCAATTCATCATCAGAATCTAAAATGTTGTTAGATTACTGAATACGAACGGCTTTGAGGCATTCCTAATTACAATTTTACTTGTCTCAGAAAATTTTTAGCTTAATCTGAAATGTTATCTTACCTAAGTTGAGAATTTGACTTTTAACAAAACTTGTTGAAAAATTCTAATCGCACTGTTATAATCTCAGTAGTAGACACATACATCAAACTATGAATTAATCTTCCCTTTGTCTCTAATTAGCTTCTATCATAGAGACTTCACTCTAACATTCTTACTTACATAATACTCTTGTATGAACGTCTACTGCTAACTAGGGTTCCCCCCTAGTTTTTATTTTGTTCTAAACAAATACCTTGCCTGTAAGCTGGTACACTAGACTTAAACCAGCTCACTTTAAATACTGGAAAAACGATTAGATAATCAGCATATCTTTGAAGAAATCAAAGATATGACCATAGAAAACAAATAGTTAAACAAGATCAACGACCAACCAAAAGAGTCAGTATTTATGCTAAACTAGATGCACAAGGGTTTGAACTATCAGAGGTCCCAGTCGACTGCCTTGACTACCCTGTTCCTATTCCTGTACATGATATTGCGTTTAATGGTGTTGGCGATTCTCTGCAACCTAGTTTTTTTGATGATGAAGTAATGTTTGTCATGAAAGACTCCATCCTTCGAACAGGTGATATCTGCATCGTGCAGCTAAATAGTCAGTACTACGTAATGAAGGTAAGTCAAAATAGAGAAAATGGTAACATTCTCCTTAACTCGCTAAATTCTGACGAGTCACCAAATACCCTTTCTGAAAAGGACGACTTCATCGTCTTGGGTAAGGTTGTACTTATGTAGCTTGGGCTTTATGCCGACCATAACTATTGCTCAATGAATGATAAAAAGACTATAGAATAAGCCCTCGGAAGTAATACTTCGAGGGCTTATTTTACTTTTTAGGAGATGAACAACTGTAAACATATTTATCCACTCCATTCCAGGTGTAAAAAAAGAGAAACACCAGATTTGGTATTCCTCTTCAATCTTAAGACTATTTTTAACTTTTTTATTCTGCCTTGCCAGTGAAACGATAAAGATAATCATCATCTTTGCCATTGTATTCAAGTTCATTGATTTGAATTGTTTTACCACCATCACTTAAAACAGCTACATAAACTTTTGAGCAATCCTTATCATACTTCTTATTAGCAGTAAAGATAAAATGAGCACCCTTGTATTCTGATTTATGTTTATTAAAGGCAACTTTGGCTTCTCCGTCAAGTTTATCTTCAGGAATAACTACAAAAGGTTTCGTTTGGTTCTCAGTCTTATTAGTGATTTTATTATCTTTTTTATCAAAGATTAAGGTACTGTTTCCTTCAGAAAAGATTAGCCCGTCGTAACCTGGTTTTTTAGAATGACCAGTGTACTTTTCTTGTAATTTAATTGGAATACCGTTAGCATCCATTTTCTGATACACCACTTTCGTTTTATCTCCAACATTTTTAGTCAATTCTATAGAGTGTTTATCTTTTTTCCTTATTGAAATAGTACCATGTTCAAAAGATTGTGTGTGTGTATCAAAAGCTTCTACTTTACCATTGTAAACTATAGCATCTCCCAAAACTTCAATTTCATTTGGAACTTCAGCTTTATCTGGCTTTTCTTCAATTGTATAAATGCCATCATCAATTTTTCTATTGGAGTCAAAATAAAATGAAGCTGGCAATATACATATAGTTAAAATAGCAAAGATTATTGTAAAAGAATCTATAACTCCTAGTATAGAATAACCTGCTGATTCTGGTAGTCCATCAATTTTTTCGGGTATTTCACTCTCCTGAGCAATATAGTATGTATATCTGTTATCCTCTTCAATTTGTTCAGACGTTTCACTCTTCTGAGCAACACAATCTGT
>OLNC01001138.1_pt1 | contig 17211 bp, 17 predicted proteins | sample 1672011 | NCBI WGS metagenome assembly OLNC01 (sample SAMEA3136636, study PRJEB25190) | human gut metagenome | biome: human gut; feature: human-associated habitat; material: faeces | place: Austria | collected 2013 | reverse complement strand
TGAAACAGAAGAACATTGATACAGGTATGGGTCTGGAACGTCTGGCAGTTGTTGTCCAGGACGTAGACTCTATCTTTGACGTAGACACTATCTGCGCACTGCGTAACTTGGTATGCAAGATTTCCGGAAAAGAATATGAGAAAAACTACAACGATGATGTATCTATCCGACTGATCACAGACCATATCCGCTCTGCAACATTTATGATCTCTGACGGTATCATGCCTACAAACGAAGGCCGTGGATATGTACTTCGCCGTCTGATCCGCCGTGCGGCACGTCACGGACGTCTTCTTGGCATTGAAGGTACTTTCCTTGCTAAATTAAGTGAAGAAGTGATCGACGGTTCCAAAGCAGGATATCCGGAACTGGAAGAGAAGAAAGAATTCATCTTCAAAGTTCTGACAAACGAAGAGAACCAGTTTAACAAGACTATCGACCAGGGTCTTCGTATCCTTGGCGAAATGGAAGATGCAATGACAGCAGCAGGAGAGAAAACACTTTCCGGCGAAAATGCATTCAAATTATATGATACTTACGGATTCCCGATGGATCTTACAAAAGAGATCCTTGAGGAAAAAGGATATGATATTGACGAGGCAGGCTTCCAGAAATGCATGGAAGAGCAGAGAAACAAAGCCCGTTCTGCACGTGAAGTAACAAACTATATGGGTGCTGACGCAACTGTATATGATGATATCGATGTAAACGTTACAACAGAATTCGTAGGATATGATCATCTTACCTTTGATTCCAAAGTAACTGTTCTTACAACAGAGACAGAGATTGTAAACTCCCTGATGGAAGGACAGAAAGGTACAATTTTCGTGGAGAAGACTCCATTCTATGCAACCATGGGTGGACAGGTCGGTGACACTGGTGTGATCGAAACTGCAAACGGTAAGTTCGTAGTAGAAGATACTATCAAACTCCGTGGCGGTAAATTCGGTCATGTAGGTCATATGGAATCCGGTATGATCTCCACAGGTGAAACTGTTTCCCTGAAAGTAAATGAAGCTGCAAGAAGAGACACTGAGAAGAACCACAGTGCAACACATCTTCTTCAGAAAGCACTAAAGACAGTACTTGGAAGCCATGTAGAACAGAAAGGTTCTCTGGTGACACCGGACAGACTTCGTTTCGACTTTGCTCATTTCCAGGCTATGACAGCAGATGAGATCGCACAGGTAGAAGCACTTGTAAACAAAGAAATCCAGGCCGGACTTGAAGTCCGTACAGATGTTATGGATGTGGAAGAGGCTAAGAAATCCGGAGCAATGGCTCTGTTCGGAGAGAAATATGATCAGAAGGTACGTGTGGTATCCATGGGTGACTTCTCCAAGGAACTCTGCGGTGGTACTCATGTGGCAAATACAAGCAATATCATGCTGTTCAAGATCGTTTCTGAATCCGGTATCGCAGCAGGTGTGCGCCGTATCGAGGCTCTGACAGGCAACGGAGTTCTGGAATACTATAAGAAACAGGAAGAACTGCTTCACGCAGCAGCAAAAGCTCTGAAAGCAAATCCTGCGGAGATCGTAGAGAAGATCGGACATCTTCAGGGAGAAGTGAAAGCACTCTCCAGCGAGAACGAATCCTTAAAGAGCAAACTGGCTCAGGGCGCTCTGGGAGATGTTATGGATAAAGTGGTAGAAGTCAAAGGTGTGAAACTCCTCGCTGCAAAAGTAGACGGAGTTGACATGAACGGACTTCGTGACCTTGGCGATCAGCTGAAGGGTAAACTTGGTGAAGGTGTTGTCCTCCTGGCAGCAATAAACGGCGAGAAAGTAAACCTTCTTGCCATGGCTACAGACACAGCACAGAAAGCAGGCGCACACGCAGGTAACCTGATCAAAGCAGTGGCAGCCATCGTAGGCGGTGGCGGCGGCGGACGTCCGAACATGGCTCAGGCCGGCGGAAAGAATCCGGCCAAAGCTCAGGAAGCTGTAGATGCAGCAGCAGGAATCCTTGAAGGTCAGATAAAGTAAAAATTTCTGCAAAATTTAACCAAAAAGATGTTGACGAACCTACCGGCAATGATATATAATATCACTTGTGCAAGAAAAATACCCAGACAGTTGTATTTTAGCACAATCTACAACTGGAGGGAGGTTAGGTGTGAGTCTATGTCAAACGTAATCGTAAAAGAGAACGAGACTTTAGATAGCGCTCTTCGCAGATTCAAGAGAAGCTGTGCAAAAGCAGGAATCCAGCAGGAAATCCGCAAAAGAGAGCATTACGAGAAACCAAGCGTTCGTCGTAAAAAGAAATCTGAAGCCGCAAGAAAACGTAAATATAATTAATTGTGCGCAAAAATCCCTGGCAGTCTGTCAGGGATTTTTATCATAATAAAGCAAAATCAGGGGAAGGAAGTAATCTTGAAAGCAGAAAACAACAAAAGACTGAAAGAAAAGAAAAACTGGATCCTGTTACTGTTAAAGAAAGTGGCCAAGCTTCTCTTTAACCGAATTTTTTATGTGGCAGTAGCCATTTTGGTCCAGTTTGGATGGATCATGATGATGGTAATGCGTCTGGCAACTTATTCCAGATATGTAGATATCCTACTTAAACTGGTTGGAGTTGTGATCGTATTATGGATCCTGAACAAGGAGATTAATCCGTCGTATAAACTGGCGTGGACCATACTGATCCTGGTTCTGCCAATCCTTGGGGTCGTTCTGTATCTGCTGTTTGGACGCTCCAGGATCGCTACGATCATGCAACAGCATTTTGAACAGAGGATTGAGGAGAGCAGGGATTATCTGCAGGATCGGCACGAGACAAGAGAAAGACTGGAAGAGATAGATCTGTCAGCTGCAATCCAGTCCAGATATATATCAGACATTTCCAGATTTCCGGTTCATGAGAATACCACTGCAGAGTATTTCCAGGTAGGAGATGATATGTTTCCGGTCCTTGTCCGTGAGCTGAAACAGGCGAAGAAGTATATTTTTATCGAATATTTCATCATCAACGATGGTGTGATGTGGCAGACAATCCTTCATATATTGGAAAAGAAAGCAGCAGAAGGAGTAGATGTCCGTCTGATTTATGACGGATTTGGATGCCTTACCACACTTCCTCACAAATATTATGAAGAACTCCGTGCCAAAGGAATCTCCTGTCAGGTATTTAACCCGTTCCGTCCACTTCTGAATATCATTCAGAATAACCGTGATCACAGGAAACTTTGTATCATTGATGGCTGGGTAGGCTTTACCGGAGGTATCAATCTGGCAGATGAATACATTAATCAGAAAGAGCGTTTCGGACACTGGAAAGATACTGCTGTTATGCTGAAGGGTGAAGCTGTCTGGAATATGACTGCCATGTTCCTTCACATGTGGGCGGTAGTGAGCAGATCCAATGAGAGTATTGATTATGAAGCTTATTTTCCGCATAAATATCATGAGGAAGAGTTTGAGAGTGATGGATTTATTCAGCCATTCTGCGATACTCCTCTGGATGAGGAGATTGTAGGTGAGAATGTATATCTGAATATCATTAATAAAGCGAAGAATTATGTATATATCTGCACTCCATATCTGATCATTGATAACGAGATGATGACTGCTCTTTGTCTGGCTGCGAAAAGCGGTGTGGATGTCCGTATTATGACTCCGGGGATTCCAGACAAGAAACTGGTATTTCTTCTGACTCAGTCCTACTACAAACAATTGTTGGAATCAGGAGTGAAAATTTATGAATACCAGCCAGGATTTCTCCATGCGAAATCCTTTGTATGTGATGATGAGATCGGAGTAGTGGGAACCATTAATCTGGATTACCGAAGTCTGTATCTCCATTTCGAAGATGGTGTATGGATTTATAAAAACAGAGTCATACAGGATATTAAAGAAGATTTTGTCCAGACCATGGAATATTGCCGCCCGGTAGAGCTGCAGTTCTGTCTGAACAGAAATATAGGGGTGCGGATGATGCAGAATATTTTCCGCGTATTTGCACCAATGCTGTAAAGATCGCCGCTGTGCGGTCTTTTTTAGATGTCTGACAGGTATATTTTCGTAAAGATACTTTTATAATAGAATAGAATATATCTGCCGGAGTGAAAATATGGCAAAAAAGTGGATTTCATTCATATGTGTATGGATCATGGCATTAACCGTGCTTCTGACACCGTTAACAGTCAGGGCACAGAATGATTCGACAGATGAAACGGGAAATACAGATCTGATCCAGGCGCCGTCTGGTGTACTGATGGAACCGGAGACAGGAACGATTATCTATGAAAAAGATAAAGACACCCGCAGAAGCCCGGCCAGCATCACGAAGATCATGACACTGATCCTGATCTTCGATGCTCTGGAAAAAGGTACCCTGAAACTGGAAGACACAGTTACCACCAGTGCCTATGCCAAATCTATGGGCGGCTCTCAGGTCTTTCTGGAGGAAGGGGAAACTCAGACAGTAGAAACCATGATCAAATGTATTGTGATAGCATCAGGCAATGATGCCAGTGTGGCAATGGCAGAACACATCTGCGGAAATGAGCAGGAGTTTGTGCGCCATATGAATGAAAGAGCAGCAGGGCTTGGAATGACCAATACACATTTCGAGGACTGCTGTGGACTGACAGATTCTGCCAATCATTATACAACTGCAGAGGATATTGCCATCATGAGCAGAGAACTGATCACGAAATATCATAAGATCCTGGAATATTCTTCCATCTGGATGGAAAATATCACCCACGTGACCAGACAGGGATCCAAAGAATTCTGTCTGACCAATACCAATAAACTTCTGCGAAGCTATGAAGGCTGTGTGGGACTGAAAACAGGAAGCACCAGTCTTGCCAAATACTGTCTCAGTGCTGTGGCGAAAAGAAATGGAGTCACCCTCATCGCAGTAGTAATGGCTGCTCCGGACTATAAGGTACGATTTAAAGATGCTGCTACCATGCTTAACTATGGATTTGGAAGATGCAGTATTTACATAGATGAAAAAATGCAGGCACTGCCGCAGGTTCCGGTGAAAAAAGGAAAAGAGAAGTCCGTCCCTCTTCTTTATGCGGAACAGTTCAAATATCTCAGCACAGATGGTAATGCCATTTCCAATGTAAAAAGAAAGCTGCGGATCCACCGCGATGTAGATGCACCGGTGAAAAAAGGAGAGCAGGCGGGAGAGATGATTTATTCTGCCAATGGAAAGGAACTTGGAAGAGTAAAGATTCTGTATGGAAAAACAGTATCAAAAGCCACCTACGGTGACTGCCTGAAAGAAATACTGCAGAATCTCTGAATGAACCCCAAAAATTCTGAACCCCGGACACTGATTTATGCCTGAGATATAAATTAAGTTTGCGAAGCAAATGATATTCTCCGGAACTTGCATAAAGAAATTCGGGTATATATTTTTTGACAAAAGCAGCAGATGGGATGTATAATAAATTCTGTATGAATATTTATGGATATTTACATTATCATAAAGTGAAGAGGTACGGGTGTTATGAGGGAAATAAGAACAGAAGATGCGGTAGGACATATTTTATGTCACGATATTACGCAGATCATTAAAGACGTAAAAAAGGGTGTATTGTTTAAAAAGGGACATATTATCAGGGAAGAAGACATTCCATTACTGCTTTCTGTAGGAAAAGAACATCTGTATGTATGGGAGAAAAAAGAAGGGATTCTCCACGAAAATGAGGGAGCACAGATCCTTTATGAGATTTGTGCAGGAGATTCTGAAATAATCCATGGGTCTGATATCAAAGAAGGCAAGATTGAACTTATTGCAGATATTGACGGTGTTCTGAAGATTCGCAGAGATGCCCTGAACGCTGTGAATTCCCAGGGAGAGATGATGATCGCATCCCGCCACGGGGATTTCCCGGTAAAGAAAGGTGATAAACTTGCAGGAACCAGGATCATTCCTCTGGTGATCGAGAAAGAGAAGATGGATCATGCCCGTGAGGTAGCAGGAAAAGATCCGATTTTCTCTATCCTGCCATATAAAAAGAAAAAAATAGGAATTGTAACCACTGGAAGCGAAGTACAGAAAGGGCTGGTCAAAGATACGTTCACACCTGTACTGAAGGATAAATTTGCACGTTTTCCCTCTGAAGTCATAGGGCAGACCACACCTGGAGACGATAAAGAACAGATCACAGCGGACATTCTGAAATTCATTGAGGACGGTGCAGATGTGGTAGTCTGCAGCGGCGGCATGAGTGTGGATCCTGACGATCGTACCCCGGGAGCTATCAAGGATACCGGAGCACGCATTGTAACTTACGGTGCGCCGGTACTGCCAGGAGCTATGATGCTTGTTTCCTATTATGAAAAAGAAGGCAGAAAGGTGCCGGTACTGGGACTTCCGGGATGTGTCATGTATGCGAAAAATACTATCTTTGATCTGCTTCTCCCGAGAATCATGGCAGATGATGAGATACTGGCTTCCGAAATTACAGTACTGGGAGAGGGCGGCCTGTGTCTGAACTGCGATGTCTGTACCTTCCCGAATTGCGGATTTGGAAAATAGGAGATATATGAAGAAATTCAGAACTGTACATTATACGGTCTATATGGAAAAAATACAGGAGAAAAAAGGACCAAGGTTTGCAGTGCTTGCAGACCTGCACGGCATGGAGTTTGGCCAGGACAATCAGATACTTCTGGATGCCATCGACAGACATCACCCGGATGGAATACTGATAGCAGGAGACATGATCGTCAGATGCATTGAAGAGACATTTCCTGTGGCACTGCAGCTGCTGAAGAACCTGGCAAAGAAGTATCCGGTGTATTATGGACTGGGGAATCATGAATATAGCCTGTATGCCTCTGACCCGGAGGAAAATCCTCTGACAGAGAAATATCTGGAGTATGAAATCCAGGTAAAAGAAGCAGGTGTGCATATTCTGCATAATGAGCACAAGAGCTTCCGGATGGGAGAAACATTATACAGGATTTATGGTCTGGAAATTCCCCGGCTTTATTATAAAAAGCCGTTTACGCCCATGATGAGATCCGATGAAGTGGAACAGCTGATAGGGGACAGGGACGAACAGGCTGTGAACATACTGCTTGCCCACAACCCCAGATATGGGGACGCATATTTCGGATGGGGTGCAGATCTGATCCTGAGCGGCCATTACCACGGTGGGGTGTTGCGTTTTACCAGGCGCAGAGGAGCGATCTCGCCTCAGTTTGAATTGTTTCCGCGGTACTGCTGTGGAGATTTTCACAAAAAAGGGCAGCACATGCTGGTAAGCGGCGGGATCGGGGAGCATACGATCCCAGTAAGGATCCATAATCCCAGAGAACTGCTCATTGTAGATCTGAAACCGGGATCCGGCAAAAAATCCAGGAAAGAGGAACATACATGGGAATTCCGGTAAAGCTGGAGGTGTTTGAAGGTCCGCTGGATCTGCTCCTTCATCTGATCGAGAAAAATAAAATAGACATTTACGATATCCCTATCGTGGAGATCACAGATCAGTATATGGATTATATCCATGCAATGGAAAGAGAAGATCTGGGGATCATGAGTGAGTTCATGGTCATGGCAGCCACTCTTCTGGATATCAAATGCAGGATGCTTCTTCCAAGAGAGGTAAATGAAGAGGGCGAAGAAGAGGATCCTCGAGCAGAACTGGTGCAGAAACTTCTGGAATATAAAATGTACAAGTTTATGTCCTATGAACTGAAGGATAAAATGGACGAAGCAGCCAATGTGTTCTATAAAAATCCTACTATTCCGAAGGAAGTAGCTCAGTACAGAGAGCCGGTAGATCCTGCACAGCTTCTGGCAGGCCTGACACTGGAGAAACTGAATGCCATCTATAAATCCATTATACGCAGACAGGAAGACAAGCTGGATCCTATCCGAAGTAAATTCGGAACCATTGAGAAAGAAGAGGTCAGTCTTTCTGATAAGATGATCGAGATGAGGGAATTTGCCAGAACGCACAGAAAGTTCAGTTTCCGAGACCTGTTAGAGAGCCAGTGCTCGAAAGTGCAGGTGATTGTTACATTTCTTTCCATACTGGAACTGATGAAAATGGGACACATCCATGTAGAGCAGGATGGACTGTTTGACGATATTTCAATTCAGGTGATCACAGATCCGGATACCTGGAAAAATCTTACGGAATTTGCAGAGGAAGATTAGAGAATGAGGGAAATTTGGTGAAAATAAAGGAAGTAGAAGGAGCGATCGAAGCCATCCTTTTTACAATGGGAGAATCAGTAGAGCTGTCTCGGATCGCCAAGGCAGTAGAGGTGGATCCGAAGACTACAGAGAAAATAATCCACAATATGATGGATCGCTATCAGGAAGAGGGAAGAGGGATTCAGATCATAGAACTGGAGAATTCTTTCCAGATGTGCACGAAAAAGGAATATTATGATTATCTGATCAGGATCGCCATGCACCCACAGAAACCGGCACTTTCAGATGTCATGCTGGAAACACTTTCCATTATTGCGTACAAGCAGCCGGTGACTAAGGCGGAGATCGAGAAGATCCGCGGCGTAAAGTGTGATCATGCCATCAATAAGCTGGTAGAGTATAATCTGGTCCGTGAGCTTGGAAGGCTGGATGCGCCGGGACGTCCGATCCTTTTCGGAACTACGGAAGAATTCTTAAGAAGCTTCGGAGTGCAGGATCTGGATGAGCTTCCGGTACCGGATCCGGTACAGATCGAAGACTTTAAGGCAGAGGCAGAAGAGGAAGTCCAGCTGAAGCTGGATGTTTAGAGACAGGAAGGGGAAATGAAAAATGCCAACCACATATGCACATGATTTGTTTGGGAAAGAAGTATATAGAAGACTGCCTGCGGATATGAGGTATGTGATCCGCAGACACGGAGATCTTTACAGGATCGGACTTCATGGACCGGATATTCTGTTTTACTATATGGTGTCCAAGAATCCGGTAACTCAGTTCGGAGTCCGGATGCACCAGGAGAAAGCGAGAACTTTTTTCCAGGAGGGCATGCGTCAGGTCAGAAGGACGAAGGATGAGGCTTTGCTTGCCTATCTGCTTGGTTTTGGCTGTCACTATATGCTGGATTCCGCCTGCCATCCCTATGTAAATAAGATGGCTGATGAGGGAGTGGTTCCTCATATTGTGCTGGAGAAAGAGTTTGACCGTGTGCTTATGGAAGAAACAGGGAAGGATCCGGATCATTACTATCCGGCCTGCGGCATCATCCCGAAGATGTCTTATGCAAAGGTGATCCACAGAGCAATCCCACTGGTACGTACAGTAAATATTTTTATTTCCCTGAAAATGATGAAATTTCTTACCAATCTGATGGTGTGTGATGATCATGGCAAAAAGTGCCGGGTGCTCGGCAGGATCCTGCGTCTGGGAGGCAGATCCATCGGCTCTGTGATCGAACATTTCATGACAGAAAAACCGGTGCCCCAGGCACAGGCGCCTATGCCTGAGCTTGAAAGACTTTATCAGGAAGCGATTCCTGAAACTGTGGAGTATCTGAAAGAACTTTATACACTCAGGGAAGGAAATTTCCGGCTGAGTGCCAGATGGAACAGAACGTATAATGGCTGAATACAGACTTGCATATGAGAAAATCATCCTGCGTCAATATAGCAGATACTTAATTTTCGATGTACTGGTCTGGTGGTATATTCCGGACAGGCGTGCATAGAATTATCTTAAAGGATAACCGGTGTGAAAAGTACCGGGCACGTGAGGTGGAGTATGAAGATCAGACGGTATATTGCCGCTGTCAGTATCCTGACGGCGGTATTTTTGTTTACGCAGACCACCTGTGTTCATGCACAGGAAGAAATACCTCAGATCGTGGATATGGTTCCTGTGTCAAAGGAGCCCGGGCAGCTTTATGCCATGTCTGCTGTGCTGATGGACGGAGATTCCGGTAGGGTGCTCTATGAAAAGGATGGAACGAAGGCCAGGGCAAATGCCAGCACAACGAAAGTACTGACTTGTATTGTGGCACTGGAAAGTGCTCCGGGGGATGATTATGTACAGGTGTCAGAGAAAGCAGCGTCCCAGCCTGAAGTGAAGCTTGGCCTGAAAAAAGGCGAACAGTATCATCTGGAGGATCTTTTATATTCCCTTATGCTGAAAAGCCATAATGATGCAGCGGTTGCCATAGCAGAACACTGTGGCGGCTCTGTGGAAGGTTTTGCCCGGATGCTGGACCGGAAGGCAGAACAGATCGGTTGTAAGGATACGCATTTTATCACACCCAACGGACTGGATGCAGAAGATGAAAATGGAACACACCATACCACTGCCGAGGATCTGGCTTTGATCATGCGCTATGCAATAAAGAATAAAACGTTTCTGCATATTGCCCAGACCAGGGATTATAATTTCTCGGATATTACAGGAAAACGGAACTTCTCCCTGCATAATGCCAATGCACTGCTGGATATGATGGACGGCGTCCTGGCAGGAAAAACAGGATTTACTTCCCAGGCAGGTTACTGCTATGTATGTGCCTGGGAAAAAGACGGAAGGATTTTTATCGTCAGCCTGTTAGGATGCGGCTGGCCCAATCACAAAACCTATAAATGGAGTGATACGAAGGAACTTCTGAAGTACGGGGATGACAATTATTATTATGTAACATACTGGCAGGAACCCCGGACGAATCAGATTCTGGTAGAAGAGGGCGTGGAAAAAGGGCAGGATATAGGAACCAGAATCTATCTGAGAGGAAAATGTACCGTTACCCCGGAAGATAAAGAGAAAAAGATTCTGCTGAAATCCGGTGAAAGTGTGGAGTGCAGGGTGGAAATTCCGGATACAGTACAGGCACCTGTGAGAAAAGGCGATAAACTGGGGAGAATCGCCTATTATCTTAATGGAAAGATGCTATCTGCCTGTCCGGTCTATGCGGAGAAATCTGTGGAAAAGGTCAGCTTTAAATGGTATACGGAAAAGGTTTTCCATGATTTCTTTCATTGACAGGACTGTTTGGGAAAGAAACTCAAGATATGAAAACACCGGGATATTATAAAAGATCCTATGCAATCCATAGAAGTATTCTATTGATTGGGAACTCTGATTTAATGATTTAAAGGGTTGATATACTAAAGAGGGGTTGTTATAATAGAAAGAACAACGTAGCTGTGAAAGGTTGCAGCAGTTACGAAACCGTTTAGAGTCTGTTTGAAAAATCATTCCCACTTGCAGAAAGCCTTTTTCAAACACGCTCTAGGAAAGACAGAGGAAAAACGATATGAATCAGTTAGAAATATTCAGAGAAAGTCTTGGCCAGTGCGACGAGATCATTCTGGATGCTCTTATCATGAGAAACAGGATCGTAGAGGACATTATGGCATATAAAGAAGCCAACGGACTTCAGATCTTACAGCCGGAGCAGGAAGCCAAACAGAAAGAATGGCTTGAAAACAGAATGGAAGGCAGATGCCATAAAGATGAGGTAGCCGATGTATTTGAATGTATCCGTACCAACAGTAAACGTATCCAGGCAAGAAAACTCTTCAACTATAACATTGTACTGATCGGATTTATGGGCTCAGGAAAATCCACAATTTCCGATTTCCTTAAGAATGTATTTGCCATGGATGTAGTAGAGCTGGATCAGATCATTGCCCAGAGACAGGGAATGAGTATTTCCGATATCTTCGAAACATATGGAGAACAGTATTTCCGTGATCTTGAGACAAACCTGCTCATCGAAATGCAGTCACGTAGCAATGTAGTAATCTCCTGCGGCGGTGGTACTCCGATGAGAGAATGCAACGTAGTAGAGATGAAGAAGAACGGCCGTGTTGTTCTCCTTACTGCGAAACCGGAGACAATCCTTGACCGTGTCAAAGACAACCATGATCGTCCGCTGATCGAGAACAACAAAACTGTTCCGTTCATCGCAGACCTGATGGAGAAACGTCGTGCCAAATATGAGGCAGCAGCCGATATCATCATCGAAACAGACGGCAAGAGCGAGCTGGAGATCTGTGAAGAACTTGTACACAGACTTCGCACTATAGATGAGAAATAATTAAATATTAAGAACAAAAAAGACATCAGACAGGACTTCATATATTTGTATGTGCAAGGATTGGTATGGACTACTGTAAGAGTGACCGGGACAAGATGATTGGAGGTGTAATGGCAGCAGTCCTTGCCACACAGGGAACTGCATGGACTTTGGCAGTCGGCTTCGGACTGAACATTTTCCTGTCAAACTGGAGTCCATTTGAGAAGAAAGCGGAACAGAAAAAAGATACAGAAAACTAAAATAGTCAAAGAGTTCAAAAGAGAATCCCGTAACCGGGGTTCTTTTTTTGAACTCTTTTCAGAAAATGAAAAGACTAGGAAGAGCGGTACTTCCTGGCCTTTAAACGGAGTAGGTTTTGTCAAAATTTTAAGGAGTATTTGACTAAAACAATATATAATTTGACCGGATCACGGTCAGATTACCTGAAATTATAAGTTGCTGTGAATAATATCCAGCACCTGTTTTAATTCATTCACACCGATCTGTCCAGGAGCAGAAGCCTTGGAAGCAGCGCCGAAAGTGAGAGCTGAGCCGAATGTCTCACCTGTCAGACGGCTGACAACGCCTGTTCCTGCCATGGACATAGTAATGATCGGGCGGTCTGCATATTTTTCAGACATTTCCAGAGTAGCAGAAAGCAGTGTAAGAACGTCCTGTTTGCAGGTAGGCATAACTGCAATTTTCGGAATATCTGCGCCGAAATCCTGCATCATGCGGAGGCGTCTGATGATTTCATCCTTCTCCGGAGTCTTAAAGAAATCATGATTGGAAGCAATTACTTTTACACCTGCTTCATGAGCAGCATCGATGATCGTCTTAACGACATCGTCACCTGTAAATGCCTCTACATCGATTAAATCTACATAACCGCTCTGAGCAGCTGCGATATTTAAAGCAGCATAATCGCTTACAGAGATTTCTTTCTCGCCGCCTTCTTTGGAAGTACGGAAAGTAAGAAGAACCGGAATGTCTTTTAAAACATCTCGAAGTGCTTTGGCTGTTTCTAATACCTTTTTTGTAGTAAAGACATCATCGAACCAGTCTACACGCCATTCAACCACATCAACTGGAAGAGTAGTGATCTTTTTTGCTTCTTCAAGAATGTCTGTTGTTTTTTTTCCTACGATCGGAACGCAGATCTTTGGTCTGCCTTCACCGATCACAATATTTCTTACCTGAACTGTGTTCATTTTCTCATCCTCATATTTCTTATATTAAGAATAGCCGAATTGAATTAATATCTGCAGCTAAAACAGACAGCAGGACATGTACACTTTGCGCGGAGTTATATATGGCACATCCCCAGCAGTCTGTAAAAGCGGCCTATATCAAATCCCGGTATCAGAAGACTAAGCCTGATACTGGAATGAGATACCTTTAAAATCAGTCATCATAGGAGATGTGAAGGATCTCTTTCATATGCTCGATCGGCATTGGTTCGCCTGTCATCCTTGCGGTTGAAGATTGTGATCTCAGCAACACCGTCTAATGCAGCCTGGATCTCGATAGCAGTAGCAGCGCCGCCTGCACCGACGATTGTCATTTTCTTTCCGATCACATCAATATCGTTGTCTTTCAGAGCAGACATAAATCCGATACCATCTGTGATGTGGCCTGTAAGATGACCATTGTCGTTTACGATCGTGTTGATGGCACCGCATAATTCTGCTGCAGGAGAGCTGGAGTGACGGATCGGGTAAGCCATCAGACCGATTAATTCAGTATGTCCGGTAATTCTTTCAGCCATTATAATAGCTCCTTTCGTAATTTGTTGTAAAGTATTTTACTGAAGATATCCCATCAGAGAAAGTGTGTTGAGGATATTTCTTCCTTCCATAGTTCCGTCGATGATTCTTCTTGCACGTTTGCTGTCACCGATATTCAGAATTTCTACATCTTCGGAAGCGAATGCATTTGCCAGTTCTGTATAAAGCTGTCCCTGAGCTCTCTTGGCTGCTTCTCCGTATTTCTTTACAATATGATGGATCTCTTCTACAGTTAACGGACGCGGGATTTTACCGCCGTCTTTGGAAGGTACATCAGATGCGAAAACCGGCTGCATATTTGTACGGGAAGATATGCTGTTCAGGTCAGAAAATAGAAATATGTTTTATTAAGTGAAAGATGCCGGATAAAACAGGCTTTTTTAACTTTCTGCCATTTTTTTAACAAAAAAGTCAAAAAATTATTGAAATATCCTTCCAAAAAAGGTAGAATTATAATCGGCTAAATTTTTGGGTTAACTTTTAAAAATTCTCATAAAGATGGAGGGCAAACAAGAATGAGTAATGCAACACAAAGCTTAGCAGGCACAAGAATTACTTCTTTGCTTGACGCAAACAGTTTTGTCGAAATCGGTCAGAGCGTAACAGCCAGATCTACAGATTTCAACATCACTGAAAACAAAGCACCATCTGACGGTGTTATCACCGGATATGGCGTAATCGATGACAAACTGGTTTACGTATACAGCCAGGATGCATCTGTATTAAACGGTACTGTTGGTGAAATGCATGCGAAGAAAATTACCAGACTTTATGATCTGGCAATGAAAACAGGTGCACCGGTTATCGGACTGGTTGACTGCGCAGGTATCCGTCTTCAGGAAGCTACAGATGCTCTGGAAGCTTTTGGCGAGATTTATCTGAAACAGACACTGGCTTCCGGCGTTGTTCCGCAGATCACAGCTGTATTCGGAACCTGTGGCGGTGGTATGGCAGTTATTCCTGCTCTTACAGATTTCACATTTGTAGAAGAGAAAAAAGGAAAAATGTTCATCAATACACCAAACGCACTGGAAGGAAATAACAAAGACAAATGCGACACAGCAGCTGCAGCATTCCAGAGTGCTGAAACAGGTGTGATCGATGGTGTTGGTACAGAAGAAGAAATCATTAGCCAGATTCGTTCTTTAGTATCACTTCTTCCTTCTAATAACGAAGATACAGATAACTACACAGAATGCACAGATGATCTGAACCGTGTATGTGCAGATCTTGCGAACTGTGCAGGTGACACAGCAATCGCTCTGTCACAGATTGCTGACAACGGCGTATTTTTTGAGACAAAAGCTGATTTCGCGAAAGACATGGTTACAGGATTTGTCCGCTTAAACGGAGCTACTGTAGGTGCTGTTGCGAACAGAAGTGAAGTATACGATGCTGAAGGCAATAAGACAGAAGAATTTGACGGAACCATCTCTGCAAGAGGTGCAAGAAAAGCAGCTGATTTCGTGAAATTCTGTGATGCTTTTGATATTCCGGTACTGACTCTTACCAATGCAACAGGCTTCAAAGCTACTGTATGCAGTGAGAAGATGATGGCGAAATCTGTCGGAGAACTGGTTGCTGCATTTGCAGACGCTACAGTTCCGAAGGTAAACGTAGTGATCGGTAAGGCTTACGGTACAGCATACGTTGCAATGAACAGCAAATCCATCGGTGCAGATCTTGTATATGCATGGGATAACGCAGAAATCGGTATGATGGATGCTTCCCTCGCTGCAAAGATCATGTATGCAGATGCTGACGCTGCTACATTAAACGAGAAAGCTGCTCAGTACAGAGAACTTCAGAATGGTGTCGCTTCTGCAGCTGAAAGAGGCTATGTTGATACTGTGATCAGCCCGGCTGACACAAGAAAATATGTAATCGGTGCATTTGAAATGCTGTTCACAAAAAGGGAAGATCGTCCGTCTAAGAAACACGGAACGGTCTAAGCGAGGTGAAGCATATGAAGACATTCAAAAAAATAACTTCTGTCTGCATGGCACTTCTCGTAATGGCTGCACTGATCATCGGCAGTACTTCCATGGTATTTGCTGCTGATAAGGTTGATGACTCTGTAAAAAACACACTGGTAAACACCGCTGAGGGTCTTACAGATACCATCATCGGACTGGCAGATGCAGATATTGAGAATTACCTGAATTCAGGAGACGACTTTACTACAAGTGCCATGCAGTCCTGGCAGTCTTCCAAAGATGAACTTGGATCAAAGAAGGACAAAAATGGCGAAACTTCTGTAACTTTAAAGGATGACCAGTACACAGTTACAGTTCCTGTGAAATTCGAGAAAGCAGATGCAAACTTTGTTTATGTATTCGATTCTACAGGAACACCTGTTTCCCTGTCTGTAGACGTACAGTACGGCATGGGAAAAACTCTCCAGAGAGCAGGACTTAACACTCTGATGGGTATTGGAACTGTATTCGTAATGCTGATTTTATTAAGTCTTCTGATCTCTCTGTTCAGATTCATCCCGAATCCTGAAGCAAAGAAAGCAGCAGAAGCCAAAGCAGCTAAGGAAGTAAAAGAAGCAGAAGCAGCTGCAGCAGCTCCAGCAGTACAGGCAGCAGAAGAAAACCTTGCAGATGACGGAGAACTGGTAGCTGTTATCGCAGCAGCAATTGCAGCAGCAGAAGGAACTACAACAGACGGATTCGTAGTTCGTTCCATCCGCAAAGTAAAAAGAAATAGAAGATAATTGAAAGAATCGTTTAGGAGGATTTTAAAATGAAAAGCTATACAATTACAGTAAACGGTACAGCATATGAAGTAACTGTTGAAGAAACAGGAAGCGTATCCGCTCCGGCAGCAGCTCCAGCTGCAGCACCTAAGGCAGCTCCGAAAGCAGCACCAAAAGCAGCAGCTCCGGCAGCAGGCGCAGGTTCAGTGAAAGTAACTGCTTCCGTACCAGGAAAAGTTGTCAAAGTAGCAGCAAGCGTTGGACAGGCAGTAAAGGCCGGAGACAGCGTAGTTATTCTTGAATCCATGAAAATGGAAATCCCTGTAGTAGCTCCTCAGGACGGTACTATCGCAAGCATTGATGTTGCAGAAGGTGCCTCTGTAGAAAACGGAGATACTTTAGCAACAATGAACTAAGACGGGAGGTAGTCAAATGTCTTATGTAACAGAAACATTGTCCAACCTGATTCATCAGACAGCATTCTTTAATCTGACATGGGGCAATTACCTGATGATCGCAGTAGCCTGCGTATTCCTTTACCTTGCTATCAAGAAGGGATTCGAGCCGCTTCTGCTTGTTCCTATCGCATTCGGTATGCTGCTTGTAAATATCTATCCGGACATTATGGCAAATCCGGAAGATATGTCCAATGGTGTAGGTGGACTTCTTCATTATTTCTACATCCTTGATGAGTGGAGTATCTTACCATCCCTGATCTTCATGGGTGTAGGTGCCATGACAGACTTCGGTCCGCT
>OLNC01001134.1_pt1 | contig 17287 bp, 9 predicted proteins | sample 1672011 | NCBI WGS metagenome assembly OLNC01 (sample SAMEA3136636, study PRJEB25190) | human gut metagenome | biome: human gut; feature: human-associated habitat; material: faeces | place: Austria | collected 2013 | reverse complement strand
CGTTTTCCTCTGCACGGATAAATCCGGCAGCATCCAACTCTGCCCTTCCGTGAAAAAAGAGAGGTGAACCTCCCCCACTGATTTCTGGCGAGAAGAAATCAAATGGGGGAGGTTCACTTGTGGTTCCTGAAACGTGATTGCCGGCGCCGAAGGCGCCTGGAAAGAAACGTTGTTCACAAACGGAAGTCCGAGATTTGCCCTATAAAGAAGATAAGGCGGACGGGAGAGTGCGGGCCGGTCAAGCCGGAAGGAAGTACAGTGGCTAGCGGGAGGCTTCGCTCTCCTGTCTCTGTATAAAGATATGATTGTGCGAAAAGCCGCTGGCGGAATTCCAGGTTCCGAAGGCCAGCTGACAAATATGCGCCCGCTGACGGCCGCTGAATGTCGGTTGCCGGCAGGCGCCAGCGAAAAAATCCGACAAAAATTTGCACCAGCCAAAAAATCTGGTATACTATATATGTAAGCGAGAAGGCCAGAAACCTTCTGAGACATAAGACGGATTCGCCGTCGGAATTCCTTTCTTTCTACGTGTGTGCCGCGGCTGAACGCCGCGGCCTTTTTGCTGCCGGCAGAATCCGGCATACTGTATGTGTAAATACAAAAAAAAGAAAGGAAAAAAACTTATGAAAATAATACAGCAAGACGAGAAAGTAATCGCGTACATCGACAAAGATGAGACAAACGAACGAAAAATCATGAACATGAAAATGATAGAAAGCGTTCAGGAGAACGGCGTTACCGATTATGAGGTTGATGCCGAGAACTCAAGGCTTTATTCACAAAACGGGCTTTTGTATAGCAAGAAGATAATGTCTAACGGAGAAACAAGACTTACACTGATTGCCGCGCCGCCAGACAAGAATGGAACTGTGGAAGTTGCTTACGGTACAGAAATAATTGCCGTTGATGCGTTTACAGACAGTAAGGCTTCAAAAGTCATACTGCCAGAAACGGTAACGTCAATCGCTCCTTATGCATTTAATAACTGTAAAAATCTGAGAGAGGTCGTATTGAACGAAGGCCTCACACATATTGATGAATGTGCATTTCGTATGTGCCCTTTGCTTGATGATATCACCATCCCTGATACGGTACTGGATATTATGTCTAATGCATTCTGCGAGAGTCCTCTCCGAAATTTGAAGTTTCAGAATCGCCCGCAAAAATGCAATAACCGGCTTAAGATTGCACACGGTGCTTTTGGGTGGTGCCATGCTGATGAGATAGAGCTTCCGTACAGGCTGGTCTCACTTTCGGATAATAACTTTGTCAAGGTCAGAAGAGTAGTAATAAACTGCTATGACACATCAGATATTGAGCCAATACTTAATGCTTTAATTGTCAGGAATTTCGTACCTCTTAATGAGGCCTCGGACTACTATGACCCGAGATGTAACTGTGCCTTGGAGGTATGCATTGGTGGTGTAAATGTATATATCCCCAAAATAATGGATGGGTATGTAAAAGGAACATTCATTGAAAAAATGCAGCTTGTCGAAAAGCCATTAAATGAGAAGCTGTATGACCTGCAGATGTATGCCCTGGATGCGGCAGAGACTCCGCTGGATGCGTCATATGATGCGGCGATGAAGGTGTATTGTAATACTGAAGACAGAGCAATAAAAGAAAAAGCAAAAAAAATATTACAAACACACAGCCAGAATATCATCCAGGCGTTCTATAAATCTGGAGACGTAAAGAAGCTGATGGATTACCTGAAGTTTGGCCTGCATAAGGAGGAAGACGTTGAGGCTGTTCTGGAAAACGATTTCAGAACTGATGCGGCTGATATGAATGCGTGCATGCTGCAGGCACTTGGAAATAGTCCCTGTAAACAAAAATTTTTGCTATGAAGCCTGAAGTGCCGCGAATGCGGCGCTTCTTTTTTTTGCCTGCAGAAGAGCAGTTGTATTTGCAGATGTATTTGCCGGCAGCGGGGGTTTTGTGTTTTGCTACAGGCGAAAACCGGCATATTGTATGTATAAATATAAAAAAAAGAAAGGAAAAAAGCCAATGAAAAGAATACAGCAAAACGAAAAAGTAATCGCGTACATCGGAAAAGATGATACAAACGAGCGGAAAATAATAAAGATGATAGAAAACGTTCAGGAAAACGGCGTTACCGATTATGAGGTTGATGCCGAGAATCCAAGGCTTTATTCAGAAGGCGGGCTTTTGTATTATGGCAAAAAGAAGACAATGCCTAACGGAAAAGCAAGGCTTATGTTGGTTGCCGTGCCGCCAGACAAGAAGGGGACTGTAGAAATTGCTCCTGGTACAGAAATGATTGCTAGCGATGCGTTTGCAGACAGTAAGGCTTCAAAAGTCATACTGCCAAAAACGGTAACGTCAATCACTCCTTGTGCATTTAATAACTGCGAAAACTTAAAAGAGGTCGTATTGAATGAAGGCCTCACTCATATTGATGAATGCGCATTTCGTATGTGTCCTTTGCTTGATGATATTACCATCCTGACACAGTGCTGGATGTTATGTATCATGCATTCAGCAAGAGCCCTCTCCGAAACCTGAAGTTTCAGAATCGCCCGCAAAAATGCAATAACCGGCTTAAGATTGCATATGGTGCTTTTGGGTGGTGTCATGCTGATGAGATAGAGCTTCCGTACAGGTTGGTCTCCTTGTCGGATAACAACTTCGTCAAGGTCAGAAGGGTAGTAATAAACTGCTATGACACATCAGATATTGAACCAATACTTAATGCTTTAATTAAATAAAAACTAGAACAGCCATGCACGCATACCCCGTCTATAGCGTCAGACATCTAAAAATGTCATGTCTGACGTTTAGGCGTGGTAAGTGCTGTTACGGGAAACTGGCAAAATAAACTTTGCATTTTTTTCGCAAAAAACGACAAAACTTTTAAAAATCCTGCATATTATATATGTAAGAAATTTTAAGACAAGGAGGTGTCAATGTATGGCGACAGTATCATATGGATTAAAAATCACAGAAGCCTATCATATTTTCGACAAGACAATTAAAATATACCACAATGCCGTACATTATATCTCTGACATTGCAATACGTCACTATGACGAATTGAAATCTCTTGAAAGTATAACAGGCGATGATGGAAAAGTTATTATTTCAGCACAGCAGAGAAGACAGCAGAAAATGGAACGTTTAATCCATTCCACAACAAATAATGATGCTGTATATAAGCGTTTCGATAAGGAATTTTATAAATTTCCGAGTTATCTCAGACGTGATGCAATAAACACTGCAATCGGGCTGATTTTGTCTTACCGCTCCCAGTTACAGAAATGGGAAGATGGCGGAAAACATGGTCGCAGACCATATCTGAACCGAAATCAGAATACAATGCCGTGCTTTTACAGAAATAATACATTTCTTGACAGCGAAGAGGCAAATATCGTAAGCCTGAAATTATATAATGGTAAGGACTGGATTTGGGAGACTTTTGTAATACGTGACTGTGATTTCATGTATGCCTACAATCATATGAAAGAATGGAAAGCTTCTGCCCCGGTTCTTGTAAAACGTAATCACCGATATGAACTCCGCATTTCTTATGAACTGGCAGGCTCTAAATTTCCGAAGTTTAAGAAAGATAAGGAAGTCGAGACTGTGATTGGAGTAGATTTGGGAATCAATACAGATGCAGTGTGTTCAGTAGTACATAAAGACGGAACTGTCACAGGGCAGAGATTCATCAATCATCCTGTAGAAAAAGACCGTATGTATGGATTGTTGAATTCTATCAAAAAAGCGCAACAGAATGGTAATCATAAAACACCAAGACTTTGGAGGCTGGCAAATAACTATAATGAGGCAATCTCCATTAAAACAGCTGTGGAGATTGTCAGATTCGCCATGGAATCCAAAGCGGACGTTATTGTTTTTGAGCACCTCAATATGAAGAAAAAGAAGAGAGGGAACAAACAGAAACTTTCCTTGTGGAGGAAACGTGATATCCAGCACCGCGTTGAAGCGCTTGCTGCCAGAAACGGAATCCGTGTTTCTTATATCTGCGCTGTAAATACATCACGTCTTGCTTTTGACGGCTCCGGAAAAGTTCTCCGCGGCAAAGATGCAGGATTTAATATTTACGAATTATGTAAATTTACAACCGGTAAGGTCTATAACTGCGACCTTTCCGCATCTAAAAATATCTGTGCACGGTTCTTCATCCGTATACTCCTTAAATCTCTTTCTGCAAAGGAAGAGTTGTTAGTTTTGGCCAAAGTCCCAGAACTCAACAGACGGACCAGCTGCTGCCTGGCCACACTAATTAACGCTTATGCGGTACTCTGCGCATCCAAGGCAAAGCCTGAATCTCCGGCCGAAGGCGATGCCGCGCGACAGAGTCACTGAGTTTGCGCTGTATCTGTGGTTAGGAATCCACTCCTACCTAAAGTAGCAGGCATGAACGAAAGTTCATGCGGAGTTTGGAAGTCCCGTCTATATTCGCGAAAGCGGATTAGGCGTGGAGGGTTCACGAGGCCTCGGACTACTATGACCCGAGATGCAACTGTGCTTTGGATGTATGCTTTGGTGGTGTGAATGCATACATCCCCAAGATAATGTACCGCCGGAAGGTTTTGCGGCTTTGCTGTTGCATTTGGTGAAAAATATGATATACTGTATATGTAATTTACCTCTTGCAATTTGACATATTCTGTGCTATGCTTTATTTGTGGAAGAAGAGACTTTTCCCACGGGCGTCCTCTGGCTGTGCATGCTTTGCACGGCTTATTTTTTTGCAAAAATTCAGCCCGCGAAAAACCGCCGGCAGTACACAGTCTCCCGCGGCTGCGAAAAAATCCGACAAAAATTTGCGCCCAACGGAAAATCTGGTATACTATATACAAGAGATGAGGAAAGAAAAATTTCCTCAATACATAAGACGGATTCGCCGTCGCGTTCGTTCCTTTCTTTGTTTTAGAAACCCCAGCTGTCTTTGCCGGCAGCGGGGGTTTTGTATTTTGCTACCGGTAAAATCCGGCATACTGTATGTATAAATACAAAAAAAGAAAGGAAAAGAAAACTTATGAAGCTTAAAAAAGAAAACGGAAAAACGATTCTTGTGTTTGAAAACGATGAGGTAAAACAGGTGTGCCCGAGTTCAGTTGACTATTATGAACAATCCATTGCGTCGGCGCTGGATATTACAGATTTTGAGGTGTACGATGACAATCCAAAATACATCAGCATTGACGGCATCATATACACGAAAGACGGGCTGATGATTGTCGCTGTCCCATGCGGAAAATCCGGATGCATAAAAATCCGGGAGGGTGTTGAAGTCATTAAAGATTCAGCATTTGACAAAAGCGCGGCTAGCAAGGTTATTTGCCCGCAGAGTCTCAGGCTGATTGATAAGTATGCCTTCAGGTCAAGTATTTACCTGACTGAAATCGTGTTAAATGAAGGCCTGAAAAAGATTGGTGCTTGCGCTTTTTACAACTGCGAAAACCTGACAACCACAACAATTCCCTCCAGTGTTGATGATATAGGCCCAATGGCATTTGATTCTTCACCACTGACGTCACTGACATTTGCACCTGACCGAAAAAAGCCTCTCATTATTGAGCCAATGGCGTTTGAAGACTGTACAGCTGAAAGCCTGTATCTGCCTGGTTTGGTAAAAGTTCAAGACTGTAACTTCCGGAACGTAAAGTCAATAAGCCTTGATGGCTTCTCCAATCTGTCGGATATCCTGAGCACGTGCATCGTCGGGATTGCCAATAGTGATGTCCATGGAATCGAAGACGCCTTCCAGGTAAACGTAGATAGTCAGTTCGGAGGCACCTTCCAGGTAAACGTAGATAGTCAGTCTTATTTCTTCCCTCGTGCGATGCTGATTGCAGACAGGAAGAAACTGCTTGACGATGTCGCGAAAGTATGCTTTTCACCAGTGCCGTCATTTTCGCTGAAAGCCAAAAAACGAATGCTTAAAAAAATCGTCAACAAGGCTTATCAGTCTTCAGTCTTTGATGTCGGCTGCCGTGTTGCAGTGAAAACTTATGGTAATATGAACCAAAAAGAAAGGGCAAAAAAAGACGGAAAAGAACTGGCTACATATCTGCATGAAAAGGATGCCGCCATCCTGGCGATGACTGTCATGAACCACGACGCCGAGCTGCTGAAGGAATACCTTGATTTCGGACTGAGTAAGCCTGAAAATATCAAAAAGGCGTTTGATTTGGTGAATTGTGATGCCGCAGTGTGTAAGTATGAGATAGAGTCCGCGAAAAGTAAACTGGCTGCCGTTTTTTTGAGGGATATGGAGAATGCCTCGCCTGATTCCAAACAAGACGATGATACTATAATCAAAGCTTACCTGATGCAGGCGATGCAGATGGAAGAACAAGATGAGTTTGAGATTTGAACCGGCATAATTTGCCGGTTTTTTTTGCGGGCTGAAAACTGCGTGTTTGTTGCCGAGACTCTTTCCGACCGGCAGGTCTGCCGGCAAAGCCGCTGGCTGCCGGCATCAGAAGTATAAAGCCAAAAAATTTCTTTTTTTTGTGTTATTTTTCATATTATATATGAACGAAGATAAACTTCTTACCTTCGTTTGTTGGCCGTATATATATGCGGCTGTAACAATTAAGTAACGCATCGGATTTACAAGGTTGCAGGGAAAACTGTTCGAGACCTTGTTTCCGTACAGCCTTTTCCTCCGGCCTTGGCTCCGGAAATCCCCGGAAACCGACAAAAATAATATAAAAAGGAGGACTAAAAACAAGATGCAGAACTTAAAGTACAAGGCTCTGTCTATCGCAATGGCTGTAATGACCGCCGCATCGCCGGTTCTGTCTTCATATACCGCATATGCAAGCGATAATGTCGCTGACAATATTGTTGTAAATGACGACGGCACCGTATCACAGACATTTAATCTTGAAGATAATAACGATGACAGCAGCGAAGAAAAAGAAACGAAATTCCTTTTCCTTAACCTTAAAACAACTGGTGGTAAAGCCATCATATCAGAAGGAAAAGACCAGGAGCAGACCATCCGCCTGGATGAAAAACAGGATGGCAGTGAGTATATAGACGTGTATGACCAGAACGGCCTGCTTGTCTCAAGCGAGAATGCAGCAGAGAGTGCTTACATGTACGTATACGAAGCGGAAGCTGACAATATCGTGAGTGTCAAAGCCGAGGCAGATGACGGGTATGTCATTAACCTGTACGAGCTTGTAGACGACGACACGAGCAAGCCCGAAGAAACCGGGTTTGACGAAAAGGTTACGTCTTTTATGTATCCAACCTTTGTTAATGCGGATAAGACAATAACGATTGGGTTTGAGAAGACAGAGACCCCTGAAGACGATATTACAGTTGAGGAAATAAAAGCAGAAGACAAGAAAGATACTCAGGAAGACTTGGCCGATGACCTGACCGTTAACGACGAAAAGAGCGAAGACGGAGAAACAGACGGCGAAAAGGATAAGACTGAAAATGACTTGTCTGGCGATTTGACAGTTAATGATACCGTTGAGGACATTGATAAGACAGCAGATGCTGAAGGTACTGGTACTGAAACTGAGGGTACTGAAGCCGGAAGTGAAACGGCGGAAGATGATGCTGACGCAGACGACAAGATGGGAGACTTGACTGTTAATGACGACATTGGAATTGACGGAAGCAGCAGTGAAGATAAAGCTGTTGTGGATGGAGAGGAAGATAGCGAGCTGGAAAACTGCGAAGCTGGTACTGTTGATAGCGAAGATAAAAACGAAAGTGTTGTCCTCGACGGAGAAACAAGCTTTATTGACGACAACGGAAACGAGATTTCAACAGAGCTTGTAACCGGACAGGAGATTGATGAAGCAGCAGAAACAGCAGCTGATGAAGATTACTATGAAACAGAAAACGCTGTTCCTACACGCGAAGGGTATCCTGACGGATACTCAGAAGTACTGTCAACAGAGACTGTAGCTCAAAAAGACACATATTTTACAGCAGAAAGTTATCATAAATATGACAATACAACAGTGACTGTTATATCTGCCGATGAGTTTAATCCTGAAACATGGACAGATGGAGACACATTTGAAATTCAATACAAAGAAGTTATGAATGATGACCCTGATTATTTCTGGTATGATGACGTAACTTATGTTGTTGTTGAAGACCCTGAAAAAGCCACTGTTAAATCAGCTGAATGTGATAAGATTATACCGGATTGGGTTCCAGACAATAGCGTACTTGGAGTACCTAAACTTGCAGGAACTGTTATACCGGGCCTTACATACACCGTGCAGAAAGACGACCAGACATGGTCTCTTGGCAGTGTTGCAAATGGATATGATACTGGACGTTTTCGTACTACTGTAGAAGATGACGGCGGATTTGATATTTCAAAAACTGGTTCATATACGGTTAGATATCAGGTTTCTTACTTCTTGTTAAAAGAATATACCTGGTATGTAGATACAACTATCAATGTTGTTGATGAAATTTCTACTAATAGCAGAATCGAAGTATTAAACGACAGTTTAAAAGTTACATCAAACGGCCAGCTTATTGAGTATGGTCAGCTGTTTCAAACAAAGGAATCAGAGGTAACGTTTACAGTAGAAGCCCAAAACGAGATTATGTATAACGAAATCGCTCCAGTTGTTAAAATTATGAATGCGGATGGAGAAGCTAAGGATATTTTACCTATATCTGAGAGCAATGGAATTTACACATACACAATCACTAATCTGTCTGATGGAGATGTTGTTACAATCGATGATACTGCTAATAGTTGTACTTTTCTTATGGGAAAAGGATACAGCGGTGCATGGAAAAACGTCACGGAAGTTGACGTAAACAAAGACAATATTTCGGACATTGAAGAACTTTTGCATACAGTAAATAAATCTGATGTTGAAGACATCTCAACATATGCAGCTTCATCAAAGTCATTTGGAGCGGTTGGAGTTGGTTATGACGTAACTAGTGAAGCTTCAAATGCGTATAATGGTGGAGGCCACATTAACGGCGTTAGTGTTAAAATTAATTCAACCGGCCGGACAAATATTTATAATTGGGTCAAAGGGCTCAGTAATACATACGACTCGGCGACGTTAGCAAGATTTAAAACATGGCTTTCTGATTTGGAAATTGACGCTGGTTGCGTTTCTTCTTCTAATCAAGCTGGATGGCATGATAAAAATGATTACGCATGGTATATTACAGGAAAAGCGGATTATGATACATCAACAAAAAAATTAACCGTTACACTAACGGCTGACGGAAATACTTACCAAACAGATAATTATCAGCATCTACAAGGTGATGACAGCTTCACTGGTGCCGCTGGCTCTTGTACTATTACTATTAATAAAAGAATGACAAACCAGGATTGGTGCTCAAGATGGTATCGTATCAGCATGACAGCACAATTTTCATTGTACAATTCAAAAGGAACAAAGATTAAAACAATCAGCCTTAAAAATTCTGACACTGATGTTACTGCAAAAACTGCAAAAATTACCGGATTAGACCCCGGAAAGTATACATTAAAAGAAACATATGCGTGTAGAGGATGTGTTATCAATGAAACAACATATCCAATTACATTAAGTAAAACAAATCCAAACTGGAGCCCATCAAAATCAACAGAAAAAACCGGAATATCAGGAAATTATATTTTGAATTACAATTACTACTATGCAGGAATTGTTTTGAAAAAGCTGGATGGGTCAACAAATGAACCGTTGGCTGGGGCTTATTTTAAGATTGAGTATAAACCAAACTCCACAAGCTCAGCTGAAGCTACATGGTACGCAAGAACAGACTCTAATGGCGAAATTATACTTGATAATAAACATATTTATTCAAGCTATACTTTGCCGAGTGGAAAGACTGTGTCGTCTGACAAGGCCCCATTAAATGCTGCTGGTGACGCTGTTTTACCAATTGGATGTTTAACTATTACAGAAGTTGAAGCTCCTGATGGATATAAGCTTGACAAGACTCCCGTAACAGTTGGATTAAAAGCAGTTAATGATACTACAAGAGTTCTAACCTATAACGTACCTACATTCAAAAACACCCCAGGCACTGGAGATTTCCAGCTGAACAAGAAAATATACCATCCGTCAAACTTTGCTTCAAAAACACCGAGACTGTATATTAACACTCAGTTTAAGATTTATTCAGACTATGATACTGCAACAAAGACATGCTCTGGATTAGTTAAGACGGTGGCTGTTTCTGCTAACAATACAGATGATACATCATATTCTGTCATGGTAGAAGGATTGAAACCTGGTAGATATTATCTGCAGGAATCAAAACGTAACCCTGGAACCGTACAGAATACGAATACGTATTATTTTGATATAATAGCAGGAAAGACGATAAACAAATTCACAAACGTTGAGACCGGAAATTCCGGAACGGCAGTTGCGAATAACCCGTTCAGATTAACAGGAAAAATGTTTTCAAAAACAGACCCAAATGGAAGACCTCTTTCAGGAGCAACTTTCAAAGTTGTTTATTCTCCATTAGAGCCAGAGGATGGATATAATCCTATGTACACATGGTATTTCGAGACTGATTCAAACGGTGAAGTTTTATATGACAGCAACCATTATGTTTCAAACTTTAATGGAAGCTGGAGTGATGACCCGTTGAAACTTGATGACGGAACCTGGGCAATTCCTTCCGGTTCTTTATGGGTAACAGAAGTTAAGGCTCCGGCCGGATATAAGCTTGATACTCAGACACATTCAATCAAACTGACAGGACGTCTGGATAGCAATGGAGTTTACACGATTCCAGACCTGGAAGCTGAAGACTTAACTATCATTGAATACCCGGATGGCTGGAACGTTGATTTGATGACTAAGAAAATGGATGCAGCAGATGGAACTCCGTTAAGCGATGCTGTATTCGGAATCTATAGTGACAGAAACTGTAACAACTTAATCGCAAGACTTACATCTGACAGAGATGGTTACACTGGAACTTACAGGATGGAGTTTGACGGAGACGTCAACAGCACTACTGTATATTGCCGTGAGATAGAAGCGCCAGAAGGATATCAGAGAAATGATACTATATATCATTTAACTTTAACAAAAGCAAATGATGATGGCCAGACCAGAACATTTGGAGAAAATGGTATCAATGGACTTGGTGTGTATGACGAGAAGGTTTCTGAAAAATGGAGATTACGTTATAGAGTAAAGAAGGTTGATGGCAATGGAAAACCTGTAAAAGGAGTTGTATTTGATATTTACGATAATAAAGATTGCATTAATTCAATTGCTACTCTTGAAACAAATGACGATGGATACACAGATATTGAAACAATTCAGCAAATAGATGGAGATGTTGATTCATATACATTATATTGTAAAGAATACAGTGCTCCTGCTGGATATATCTTTGATTCAACTAAGAAATACACATTAACATGGAACCGCTCTACATATGAAGCATTAAAAAACAGAGGAGACGAATCTGGCGAATTGCAGACATTTGGTGGAGATAGAGGTATCGTGAACTTAACTCCGACAGCTTCACCGACACCAGTAATCACACAGCCGGTAACACCGACTCCAAGCAATTCACCGACTCCGACACCGACAAGCACTCCGACGCCGACACCGACAAATACACCTACTCCAACACCAGTAATCACACAGCCGGTAACACCGCCCCCAAGCAATTCACCGACGCCAACACCGACAAGCACTCCGACGCCGACACCGACAAATACACCTACTCCAACACCGACGAATACACCTACGCCGACATCAACTCCAATACCAACGCCGACGGATGAACCGCCGACACCTGGAACCGGATATGTCTACGTAAAGAAGACGTCAAGAGCAGGACAAGACCTTATGGACTTAGATGGATATTCACTGAAAGGTGGTAAATTCTCAGTTACAGGTGGTGGATTTACCGGTACCTTAACAACTGAAGAGAATGGTATTTCAAATCACTTACAGCTTCCGAATAATGCATATCAGGCAGCTGTAGCAAATGATTATGAGGATACCGGTCGGGCAGTAGTGGATGAAACAACAATTGCACCTTTAGATGATGCGCTTGCAACAGACGAAACGTCTGATGAAACTGCATATACTGATATGGAAGATGTAGATACTACATCTGACAACATCTCTGACGACGTAGTGAATACAAACAATGCGATTTCTGAAGATGTAGATGCATTACTTGATGCTGATTATTCTGATTCTTCTGATGAAGTAATTGATAATATCGATGAATACACCGGAGATGATGAGGGTATCGCCAATATGGCTTTGAATCCAAAAATCACAAGCTATAAAGTAACTGAAATAGAAGCTCCTCTTGGACATAATAATTATGGAGTAACAAAATCGTTCTCTGTAACAATGCCTCAGGACAAAGACCGTGTAATTGAAGTACAGTTTTCAGATGACCCGAAAGTCTTAGACAGCCGTATGACTATCAAGAAATTAAGTGCAAAAGGAAACCCGATTTCCGGCACCATATTCAAGGTAGAATACATTGACGACTTTAATGGAAATTCTGATAATGTAAAACGTACATGGTATTTACAGTCTGACGCAAATGGTATTGTAAGATTTGATGACAACCATGTTGTAACAAGCTTAACACAGTATCGTTCAGATGAGTTCTTCAAATTTAACAACAATATTGTTCTTCCTTATTACGGACAGTTGAGATTTACAGAAGTAAGTACTCCTGCTTCATATGTTTTGAACAGCGAGCCATTCGTAGTAAATCTTGCAGATGCACAAAATGGTTCTACCGTTGACCTGTCAAAGACAGTATACAACGACCTTGAACCTGCAAAGGTACAGCTTACAAAATATAAAGATGACGGTTCACCGCTTGCTGGCGTTGAATTTGAACTGAAATTTGTAAAAGAATCTGAAACAGCAACAAAGAACAAGAGCGAGAGCTTTAGCCGCCTGTTGAATGTTGGTGAAACTACAACAGCAACAACTGACGCAGATGGAAAAATCGCATGGGAAAATCTTGACCAGGGTGATTATGAAATCAGAGAGACGAAGACTGTTGATGGATGTGCATTGCTGACAGACGTAATCAAGGTAACACTTCCGTTACAGCTGACTAAAGATGAAGCTGACTCATACGGAAATGTAAACAAAGACCTTGCAAAAGAAGATACAAACTATACGAAAAAATGGTATTTCTTTGATTGCAAGTATGAAATCAAAAACAATCAGGTATTCTTAATGCCGATGACCGGTTCTGATGGAACCTGGATGTATGGCTTTGTAGGATTTGCCGCAATTGCGTTTACTGGATGCTTATATTTACTTCTTGACGAAAAGAAGAAAAATAAGAGGAAACATAGACGGAAAAGAAGATAAATCTGAAAAAGCTGAAAGATAAAGGTAACAACAGAACAAAAAAAATAAAAAACAACGCATCGCAAGATGCGTTGTTTTTTTGTGTTTAAGATTCGGAAATTGGCGTCCAGGTGGCGATTATCTCTAGCACTCTTTTCTGAACTCTAAATTTAGTTATTATAGATTCGTGATATGTCCAACCACTAAAGGTGTATCCCTCTTTCACAGGAGTTTCAATTGTAGAAATGTCCATGTCTCTTCCAACTGGCTCTACAATTGATACAAGATTGCTATTATTGCTTATAAATAATCCTCCATTTGCATTAAAATTAACAGTTCCCTTTAAATCCGGATTTGATGAAAAGTCCTGAACCCATAACCACTGCCCGGTGATTGGGCTTTTACATACACCAACCCCGATATGTGTAATGCTCTGCTGCATCATTGTTGCTTTATGTCCAGAGCTGTTCATCCACGCTCTGACAACTGCTTCTGGGGTTTTCTGGCCTGCGGCGATATTCTCTCCTCCGTCACAAGCTACTCCGTTTTCATATAATGCTGTACTACTGTCTGTTCCGTCTGGTCTCGTATGAGAGAATTTTCTTGTAATCTCTTCAGCTCTGACCATCGCGGCTCTCTGAAGCCCTGCGTGATACTGTAACGGTGAACGTCCTGCTTTAACTCTCTCGATGTTTGTCAATCTGATAACCTCGGAGGCCATCTCCTCAACACTCATCTCCGGTTCTGGACTCGGTGTAGGAGTAGCGGTAGGAATCGGCGTTGCGGTTGGTGTAGGTGTTGCCGGTTTCTCTGTCGGTGTAGCAGTAGGAGTCGGGGTTACCGGCTTCTCAGTAGGTTCCGGCGCCTTTGTAGGTTTTGGAGTAACTGGCTTCGGTGTAGCTGTCGGTGTAGGAGTTGCTGGCTTTTCGGTAGGCTTCGGAGTCTCTGTTGGGTCTGGAGCCTTTGTAGGTTTCGGAGACGGTGTTGCGGTAGGAGTTGGAATCACCGGCTTTTCTGTTGGCTCTGGTTTCTCAGTAGGTTTTGCTGCATCAGCCGGAACCTTGACGGAAACTCCATCCTTGTCGTAGCTTCCTTTCGTTTTCTTACCGCTGTAATAGCCGCGTACCATATAGGTATTGACTTCACCTTTTTTGTAAGCTGCATCTTCATATGATAATGAATTTTTCAGTGCCAGCATTTTCCACTTACCGTTATCTTTACGGTATACAAGATATTTGTCAGCGCCTGCTGCCTTATCCCATGTCAGTGTTACAATACCGTCTTTATATGCAGCTTTAATGTTTGTTACCATTGCCGGCTTGGTATAAGCCGTAAGGCCTTTCTTATTGTAAGACCCTGATTTTTTGGTCTTCTTATTATAAGCCTTTACGGTATAGGTATATTTCTGGCCTACAACGATTGGATACTTCTTGGAAGAAGTGTGAGTGTAGCTGCTTTTGGAATTGTCAAGCGTTTTGATTTTTGTCCACTTTTTCGTTCCTTCTTTCTTATAGTAAACGATGTAATGAGTGGCGCCTGATGTCTTTTTCCATTTGACATTGATTTTGTTGTAAGTCGAAGCTGAAATGCTGCTAAGCTTGACCGTGCCCGGCTTGGCTGCCGCCTGCGTTCGCATCTGTAAAGCCTGCGGGATACAGATGAGCGCTGCAATCATGAACGCGAACAGCGCATATAAATATTTACGTTTCTTATACATATATTTACCCTCCTTAAGTTTTATTTCTTATGTATTTATTATACTATATTTTTATATAGCATTCAAATGTATAAGCTGTAAATAATATGCTGGAATTTTAGATAAATAATTCGCAAAAAAAATTAAATTTTTTCAAGTGCATGGATGATTACCGAAAACATTTCATCTATATCATCATCAATCCATAGCTGCTTAGATGATATTACTCTTTTCTTGTATTTCTTATTAGAAGCTATCACATTTAATACTTTTAATATATCGTCAACATTATTGTATTGTGGAAGTTCTGTATCACTTAAAATATAAGTATCAACACATTCTCTTAATTTGGCTGTGTTCACTTTATCTGAAAGATAATATAAGTCTGCGATATCTTTAAATCTTGTAGAAACTGTTTTAAATTTAATCAAAGAGCGTAGCTTTTCGGCAAATATCTGCTCATTACTATTAACCAATATTTTGAATTCTTGACGCTGATTGTCTATGACTGCGTTAAAACTACACTCATCTTGCTCTATATTTAACCGATTATGTACACCGATATCCATTTTTGTCTTAAGACTATTTCCAAACATATCTGTAATTAAAACATATATTCGTTTTCCGTGATAATCTTGCTGATGTAATTCTTCTATTTTCCCAACTCTTTGGAACTTAATCCCCGGGATATGTAACTGAGATACAAAATCATTAATTGATTCATCAGACAGTGAGTAATGAGTAAAGCTTAAATCAATATCTCTTGTTGCTCTACGTACGTTTTGAGTTTTATTCATCATCACAACACCGCCTTTAATTGCGATGTTTTTATTTACAGAAGACCCTGAAATGGCGACTAAAATTAAGTCTTGAGCAACTTTTGCTGAAGCTTGGTCTGTCTGAACATATCCGTTTTTGTTTTCTGCTTGTATCATCTCTGCAATATTTATCATATATTTTACTCCTTTCGTTAATGCTTCTGTATTTGCTGTATGAACATGATTAACGATATTACAAGATTTCCAATTGTAAAGCATCAGATACAAATTCAGCTTTCGGCAATGCATATATATAGTCCATTACAAGAGCGATATCTATTGTTGTATTTATGATTTTTCTGTAATTTAATATAATTTCTTTATAGTAATCAAATGGTAGCTTATTTTTGTTTCTTAGTAATTCAACCAACATGCGTTCTTTGTTATATATATTAATCTGTGCTCCGTTAATGTCAATTACTGTTTTCCCCATATCAAGAGAAGAGCAGCTATCATATATTTGTTTAATTCTAGTGTCTCTAATTTTTGATGAATGCTTTGATGTTAATAAAAAATATTCTTCAGGTATTACATCAGTCAAATCATGATAATAAAACGCACTTTCCATTGTAAAAACAGCTTTTGGATATTTTAACGTAATAACGCTTAGCTCTGATGGGTATTGTTTATCAGAATAAACACCTTTTTCAATTTTATATAACTTTTTACACGATACGGCTTTCTTGATTTGATAATCCGACCCGTATTTTTGTATACAATCTTCATACGAAAATACCATTTAATTCACCTCCATGTGTGATTTTAAAGTAATTACAGGAAAAATATTATTTTTTTCCTATATTTACTTTAATTTTAAACCATACTTCAGAGTTTGTCAATACTAATTTTAAAGCAATTACCGAAGAAATTCGTCTTTTTTCCTGTAATTACTTGAATTTTTTTTTGCAAAAATATATCCGATTTGGCAAAATTTCAGCATAATATATATACAAAAAATCAGAAAGGAGAACGATATGCAGGGAGCATTATCACAATGGCGCGTAAAACCGCGGCCAATCTAAATACGTATCACTTAGATTTGTGTATTTAATTGTCCGTCAGATGTAAGCGCCGGTTTTATTTTTTCTTGTATCTGCCTGTCTTCTCATATTTTCGCTTATGATATTCTGTCTTTTGTGATTCTACATATTCATTGATTTTTTCAATGGTAACGCCACCTGTTGTTGCAATGAAGTAAGACGGGCTCCACAAAGACACGTCACCAAAAAGATACTGTTTTATATATTTGTCAAACTTTTCATTGAGGTGTACTTTCTTCGATGTCTGGGTTTTCAATACCCGTATAATATCTGATGGCCGTTCCTGTGGAGGCATAGAGATTAAAAGATGCATATGGTCAGCATCTGTCTCGGCAGATATAAGTGTGCCTCCATGCTGTTCACATATTTCTCTTGACAACTCTTTCATAAATTCCCCGATTT
>OLNC01001128.1_pt1 | contig 17355 bp, 19 predicted proteins | sample 1672011 | NCBI WGS metagenome assembly OLNC01 (sample SAMEA3136636, study PRJEB25190) | human gut metagenome | biome: human gut; feature: human-associated habitat; material: faeces | place: Austria | collected 2013 | reverse complement strand
TATATGTTTTTCCACATCCGGTTGCTCCAAAATATGTACCACCTTTACCACTCCTCGTAACAACAGAATTTACAATACTTTGCTTCAGAAGCCTCGCAGCAAAAAACTGTGGATAACGGCATACAATTTCCACTTCATCACTATCATAAATACTATCCTGAAAATAAATGTAATCTCTAAAGATTTCCAAAAAACGCTCAGGAGAATAAACACCCTTAATCATAGTTTCTGTTTCAGCAAATGGAAGTGTTGATACAGCATCTCCATCATTAACACGTCTCCAGGCATAAAAATGTTCATATGGTGTGCGAACTGTTCCTAATCTGGTTTTAACTCCATCAGAAATACACGCCAAAGGGCAATAGTGTAAAAGGTGTGGGATATCTCTCCAGTATCGAATATTAATTTGTTCCCAAGCATCATAAATAGTCGCATTGGCATCAGCGGGATTTTTAAGTTCAACGACACACAAGGGCATACCATTTACAAACAGAAGCACATCCGGTCTACGATTTTCTTTTTGACCATTATTTGTATATTCTACTGTAAACTGATTCACTACACGGAAGATATTCTTATCCCAATTATCAAAATCAATAAGTGGTATCATTCTTGGCAATCCATCCTGCGACGTAAACTGAACACCATTTACCATCCAGCCATATACTTTGTGCAAAGTAGCAAAATTACTTTCCGCACCTACAAGACGGACATTATCGTAAATCTGTGTCACCTCGTCTTCTGTCAAATCCGGGTTAGTGTCTGCAATAAACTTCTTGAAATCATCAGCAATCAGGACATCTCTTTTTGTGACACGATGGATATTATTGCCAGAAGAATACTTCCAACCTTCCGCTTTTAAAAATCCAATGAAGGCATATTCATATTCTGATTCACAATAATGACCATTGTATTCTTTTAATCTTGCCATAGACTATGCCTCCTTTGATTTTCTTGCCTCTTCTATAGACCCTTTGATAAGAATAGGACAGATGTCTTTTATCTGTGCTTTGAGTTTTTCGTTAATCTCTCTGCGTTCATTATAAATGTTATATATTCCAACAATTGATTTCTGAACCTCATAATCTGGAACTGGAATCTTATAATTAGCCAGATTATCATATGCAAGGAATTCATACGATGTTCCTTGTGAAGCCCAATATACAAATCGTCCAAACTCAGCACGAGCAAGCCATAACATCAAATATTCTGGTATAAGTCCACTATTCTCATTGAACTCTATTACATCATAAACATTTGACACAATACAATCTGGTCCTGTTCTCAATGCAACTGCAATATTTTCATTATTTAACTGAGTACAATAAGCTATTTGACCTGTTCTAACAATCTTCCTCCCATAGAAATTGTCATTCGTCCTTTGTGGATTAATAAACCTTTTGTTTATATTAATTCCCTGTTCTAATGTAATTTCTCCATTATTATTTTTTTCATTATATTGATGCACGTAATTACCAATAATATCGCACGGCAGTTTCCGTCTTAAATCCTCAATATACGCATCACAAACGAGTTTTAAATCATCCAGTCCTCGTTCATAGCTTTTCTGATTTTCAATCATGGCATTGTATACATCAACATATTTTTTCTGTATTTCAATATTCGGTAACGGAATAATGATGTCACTCATATCATTAAAATTGAATTCTGGTCTTTGACTTCCAAAATTTCTAAATTTCACTTCTCTGCAAAATTCTGAACGCCTAAAATAAATATATAACCACATTGGATCAATGATTTTCTTTCCCTCATCCGTCAGATAAAAAACCATATATAGATGAGATACTATACATAATCCCTCAGTACGGTAGGCAATTGAACCTAATTCAAGTCGAGTTGGGTTGTACACAAAAGCTCCATTTTCGACAATTTTATAAGGTTTTAAATCTACTCCATCTGTATTCCCTTTAGGAGTTGCAAAAACACCTTGACTATTTACACCAACTATCAAATCAACCCCATACTTTAAGTCTTTGTTGTTTATCGTGGAGCGTTCAATGTAATCTCCCAATCTAATATTAATCAATCCCATAACCAATCCCCCTAAATGCCGCTTCCAGCATCTGCTGGGATTTCTTTTCCTGCTTTAATATATCTTTCATCTCAAATTGAATACGAACCATTTCCTTTTCATAATCAATATCTAAATCATGGTCAATAAACTCAATATATTTGCTTGGTGTAAGTGCCCAACCTTTACTTTCAATTTCATTAATGCACACACTATGATAAAGTTCTGGCATCTCATAAGCTGCTCCATCAGTTCCCTCACATTGCCATGTGTGATAAATATCTGCTGCCTTCTCAATTTGTTCTGTATCCAACCGAACTTTCTTTTTGCTCTCACCCTTAACAGCATTTTCTGTCCATTGGCGTAAATCCATAAAGAGTATCTCATGCTCGCGGTTTCGGAGATTTCTTCCATGGTATTTTCCGCCTTTTTTATTCTGATTCAGAATCCACAGAGTAACACTGATATCTGTAGTAATAAACAATTCTCTTGGCAGAACAACGATAGCCTCAATTTTATCATTCTGAATCAGTTCCTTACGTATTTCCAATGTATCGCTATCATTCAATGCACCATTCGCAAGAAGGAATCCTGCTACTCCATCAGTTTTCTTCAAATGTGAAAGTATATGCAAAATCCATGCATAATTTGCGTTGCTTTCAGGTGGCGTTTGATAGTCAGACCAACGACCGTCATTTTTCAAATTGTCATTATACCAGCCTTTCAGATTAAAAGGTGGATTTGCCATAATATAGTTAAAGTGCAACCCCTTGTGTAAATCATGTGTAAATGATGAATCTGCTTCTTCTCCTAGATTATGGCTAATTCCACGCAAAGCCAAATTCATTTTCGCAAGGCGATATGTAGCCGGTTCTTTTTCCTGACCATATACATTGATACCATTTAAGTTTCCCTGCTTTGACTTTACAAGTTCAGCACTCTGAATAAACATTCCTCCCGAACCACAGCAAGGATCATATAAGGTGCCATCATAAGGCTCAATCATCGTTGCAATAAGTTGAACTACGTCATGAGGTGTATAAAATTCTCCTTCCTCCTTTGTAGCATTTACTGCGAACTCCTTAAGAAAGTATTCGTATACACGACCAATAAGGTCTTTTTCCTCTCCAAATGTCTTATGACTGATTTTGTTCACTTCATCAACAATTTTCTTTATATCATTAGCTGCTAAATTGCGTGCTGTAAATGTTCCTTTAACAAAACAGCCTTTCAACTGTGGATCTTCTTCCTCAAGCCTTTGCAAAGCTGTATCAAGTGCAACATTAAGCTGTGGTGCCGGTGTACTGATAATAGTCGACCATCTTGCTTCTGGTGGTAAATTATATGTACCATCTGCAAAAGTAGCATCATCAAAGAATGCCGCTCTAATGTTCTCATCTTCCGGATCTAATCCCTGCTCTTTAAGTGTCTGTTTTAGATTTTCAATTCCATCCTCATACTTTTCGCCGATAAACCTCAAGAACACTAGCGTAAGCATCATATCTCTTTTTTCAAAGAATGAGCCGGAATTACGTGCCGCACGCAAATAATCTCTACAATTAAATAAAATATTATCTATGTTCAATGCCTTTTCCGTTGTTTTCTTCTTAGCCATATTACTTTTCTTCCCTTTCCTCGTCTGGAACAAATTCCATGATATCCTGTATCTCACAATGCAATACTTTACATACTTTTTCCAAAACTTGTGTACTTACATGTTCATTCTTCCCTAGTTTAGCCAGTGCATTTGTTGTAATTCCTGCCTGATTTCTAAGGTCAACTTTCATCATATTTTCATCTATTAATTTCTTCCATAATTTGTTGTATCTGATTGCCATTATTATCCCTTTCGTGTCATTACAACTATTTATCATTTCTTTTCATTATATCATTAAGCCTGATTTGTTTCAATCTAAAATTGATTTTTTCAATCTCTCAATTATATATAAAGGACAGATATTATTAGTCAATAAAATACCTGTCCATCTTGTCAATAATTCTTCTTACCTGCTCCTATTCCAACACTTTTCATTGTTGTAATAATTCACATTCTGCTCCTCAACCGGCTTCTTATCCATCGCATCCACAACGCTCATATAATCATCATACAATTCCAAACTATACATTCTCACATTAAGCTCTTTTAACACCAATGAATGCAGTTTCATATCCGCTTCAAAATCATTAACAGAAAATTGGAATAGCTCTGCTTTCACCTTTACTGGCACATTATCATATCGGCCATAATTATTACGAATAACGGATGATATTTCTTTTGCCCGTTCCTTCATAGTTACCGGTCTTTCAATAACCGGTTCCATGACAGCCACCTCTTCTACTGTTGATTTTAGTATCGAAATATCCTGAATCTCAAGATCTTCTGCAGGATTCTTTTCAATTCCAATTGTTTCTTCTATTTCTTCTGCCTCCTCTACCACTACAGCATCCTGAACATTTCCAACTGCTTCCACAGGCATAGCACTTTCACGTTCCATCATTTCATTAAATTCCTCAAAAGATAGAATCGGCTCTTTTACCTGTTGTAAGGTAAGTGTAGAAGCCTTTCGATACTTTATCTCTTCTAAATAATTCAGCTATTCCCACTTGTGCAAATATACTAAACCATCAATATTATTGATAGTATCCTTCCATAATTCATTTGCCTTCTCGTAATTTTCTTCCTGTAGTTTTTCAATCTGCTTTCGTTCGAATTCTTCCTTTGTCAAAATTGGATTCGATAACTCTTCAATGCTTTTAGAATCAAAATCGACAATCTTCTCCGCCATCAGATACTCAGCATACTCAGAATTCCAACTCTCAGAATTAGAATTTGAAAACCATAAAATTATGAGTGATTATTGCTCTCCATAGGTTATCAATAAAATCCTCCAAAAGCCTTGAAAATAAAGGATTTATCGCAATGTGTTCGCCTTATCCCTTTATATGATTTCACACAAGTTTACTCTCTCCCTGACTGCTTATAAGGGCAAAATCAAGGGAAAGAAAATCCCATAACAAGATATAACAGAGTGTGGCAATCGGAGAACTGTGACATATGTGCGAATATATTATAACGGAGGATTTTTTAATGGACAAGTATATTTATGATGAAAGCAACGGTTTATGGTATGAGTTGCAGGGAGATTATTATATTCCTTGCATTACTTTACCAACCGAAAAAGAACACAAGTTTATCGGCTTATGGGGACAGCGGTACAAACGCTATTTACAGGAACATAAACGAGCAGTTTACACCACGCTGCTCACAAGCGGAAAATTGAACGGTTATCTTGCTGATATTGACGAACAGGCAATGGATATGATGTTCCGATTGGTTGAGCAAATGGCTGACAAGGAAGGTGTGACTGAGCAACTCAAAGCGGAAAACCCGATGTTGTGGGTTGTAAGAATGAACGAGATACAGGCAAGGGCAAGAGAAATAATCAATAGAGAAATTATATACACATAAAAGATTAGAGCGGCAGGGAGAAATCTCTGTCGCTTTATTCTTGCCCTTGACAATAAGGCACAACTATTATATACTGTACTTGTAGATGTAATACACTATATAATAGCAAGTAACAGAATGGCGGTGGAATTTTGGATATTGTTGTAAGCAATAAGGCAAGCCGACCTTTGTACGAACAAATTTCTACACAAATCAAGGCGGCAATTATGAGTGGTGAATTGAAAACAGGTGAAGCCATTCCGTCTGTAAGGTCATTGGCAAAGTCCTTGCACATTAGTATTTTAACGGTACAAAAAGCTTATGCCACATTACAAGAAGATGGATTTATAGAGTCAACAGCTGGTAAAGGGTGCTATGTATCGGCACAAAATCAGGACTTTTATCTTGAGGAACAACAAAAGAAGATAGAGGAACACTTTACAGACGCAATCGAAGTGGCAAGGGCAAGTGGAATATCACTTGATAAACTAATCAATTTACTGACACTTTTATATCAGGAGGACGAATAAATGAGCGAAAATATTTTAGAAGTTAAAGGTTTGACAAAAGATTACGGTGATTTCGTTCTTGATAAATTGACCTTCACTGTACCTAAAGGCGTAATTATGGGACTGATTGGAGAAAATGGTGCAGGAAAATCAACAACTATTAACTGTATTCTTAATGAAATATCAAAGACAGATGGAAATATTGAAATTTTCGGAAAGGATTATCTCTCTGAAGAAATTGAAATCAAAGACAAAATAGGCGTTGTATTTGATGAAAACCATTTCCCAGATATATTTACACCAAATGAAATTGGAACATATATGTCGGGAATATATTCAAAATGGGAACGAAATACTTATGTCAATTATCTCTCGAAGTTTGAACTTCCTGCTGATAAAAGGGTAAAGGATTTTTCTAAAGGTATGAAAGTTAAGTTGGCTTTTGCTGTGGCACTTTCGCACAAAGCAGAACTTTTAATTTTGGACGAAGCAACAAGTGGTCTTGACCCTATTATCAGAGATGACATTTTAGATATTTTGATTGACTTTGTTCAAGACGAAAATCATTCGGTATTGGTATCTTCTCATATCATAAGCGATTTAGAAAAAGTGGCAGATTATATTACTTTTATTCATAAGGGGAAATTGGTTTTCACCCACTCAAAAGACGAATTAGTTGATAATTACGGTGTAATGAGTTGTGGTGCTATGGTTTTTGACAACTTAGATAAATCAGAGATAATCGCTTATAGGAAAGAGGATTATCAATACAAAGTGCTTGTAAAAGACCGTCACATTGCCGAGAAAAAATATCCAAAAGCGATTGTTGTTCCAGCCGCAATCGAAGAAATTATGCTTTTCTATGTAAAGGGGGAAATGAAATGAAAGGGCTATTAACAAAGGATTTTCTTACAATTAAAAAGAAATATGGCTTACCTCGTGTGATTATGGATATAGCCATTATTATTGCGTTAATGTTCATATTGGAAAAAAGCGGAACAATATATATCAGTTTTTTACTCATTCCTATTGAAATAATGTCAATGATTATCTCCCTAACAACTTGTGACGAGCAATGGAAATGGGGGAAATATGCTGTATCACTTCCTGTATCTAAAAAACAGATTGTATGCAGCAGATATGCTTGTGCGGGTATTTTGTCCTTAATTGGCTTTGTGGTTGCACTCATTGTAAATTCTGCCTCATATATTCTGTTTCCACAATATGCATATGGTTTTTATCTCTTTATGTCCTGTGCTTCATTTGCACTGACATTATTGTTTTTGGCATTTGTTTTGCCATCAAATTACTCGTTAGGTGTTAATGCTGGATTTGCGACAATGTTTATCTTAATTATACTGCTTGTTGTTTTGGGCTTATGGACTAAGGCAACAAATAATTCAATTATGTGGTTTGTTGTAGAGAATTTTGAAGTAAGCATTGCTATTGCAGGAGTTTCTGTTGTTGCAATATGCGGGTTGTCTTTTGTACTGTCAAACTTGTTTTTCAGAAAAAAATATATATAGTTAGGAGTAAGAAATGAGAAAGTGTATCAGATGTGGATGTGAAATGAAAGAAAATTGTGCTGTAAAAATTGAAGGGGCGGGATATGGAATTGTTTTATCATCTGATGAAAACAAGTTATTTGGTGGTCGAATAGGAAAGCCTAAAGTAGCCATTTGCCCTGAATGTGGAGAAGTGTCTATTTATCTTGAAGATTTGGATAGATTAAACTAATCCCTTCTTTTTCTACGATAATGTTATGTACGCCGCCGCTATGGGTAAAACCGTAACGGCGGTTTTTCAATGCTACCTGCTATCTCTGTCAATGGATTTTTTATACTGTCTTTGCGGTGGTTGCTGCTTGTTGCGTTCCTGTATCTCACGCAGATGTTTTAACACGCTCTGCCTTTCGGGCGGTCTGTGCTGTTCTTTAGTGGCAGCTGTCGGCTTCCTGCTGACTTGGTATTCCCACTCGGCAAGGTCACGGTTGTACTGCTCTACAACGCTTTCCATTTCTCGGAAAGTACGCATAAATATCTGCACATCAGGATAACCGTCCGCTTTGAGTGTATCGGGGATTTTATCCAGCCTGTCGGCAATTTCCACTTCGGTTTCTTTGATTTTTACCTCCAACGCTTTTCGTTCTTTACCTTTGAAAAGCCCCTTTGTATCAGCAAGCTGCTGTTTCAAGTGCGGCAGAACTTTGTCCTGCAAGTTTTTAATTTCCTTTGCCTTATCCTGTACTTTTATCATCAGATTTCGCATATGACGGAACTCTGCCATATCAATATCAAGTGTAGGCTTGGGTGGCATATCCTTTTCCCGAATAAGGTTTTGCAGAAAATCTTTTGCCTTTGCCACAATCCCACGGAACAGATTAGGAAGCCAGCCTTTGCTTTTAATTGACTGGCTTGCTTTTTTGTGTATCTCGGTCTGCTTGACTTCTAAAATCTTTGCTTCGGAAATACCCGATAACAACGCCATATCCGCTGTCCTGTTCCATTCCTGCCTTGCGGTATTGTCCGCTTCAATCTCGGCGGCTTTGGGATTGTTCTTGCCGATTTTCTTGGTGGGAAGATAAACGCTGTTCTTATCAAATACCTTTAACTGCTGTTCGGGATCGGAGATATGCCGATTGATAAGGTCGGTGTAAATCTCTTTTATCTCCCGAAGAAAAGGCTCGCTTTTGAATTTATCATCTTTCACGGTAAAGAGGTGGCTTTCGTAAACCTCGCCCTTTTTAATGACGGTACAGCCTTTGCGTATCTGCCCGTCCTCCCCTGTGATTTCTTTCTTGGTGCGTACCCTTTTGCCCGTTTCATCATAGAACACGCTGCGTGTGGCTCTCTTGATGTCAGGCTCAGGAAGCAGTTTTCTTTCGCTGAAGATAAGATGGATATGATAATTGGTTTTGCGTTTGTTGTGGTGGAGGGCTGACACGCACTCCACACCATATCTCTTGCGGAACTCCTCCGTAAAATCTTCAAGGACTTCCTGCGGCTCGTATCTTGTATAAACTTCGGGCAGGGCGATAATCAATTCCCTTGCTTCGATACATTTGCCCTCTGTGCCGCTCCGCTTAAACTCCTGCTGGCTTTCCCTTGCAAGGTTACTCCAAAATTCATTGTCGGCGGTGCGGTAGGTGGCATAAAGGTTTTCCTGCTTTGCGTGGCTTGTGATATAGGATATTCTTCCCTTGACATTGGATAGCTTCGACATCTGTATAAATGAATGTCTTGCCATATACTCCTTCCTCCCGTGACGGGCATACTCTTTTTGCAACCGAGAAATCGGTTGCCGCTGTTTCGGCGGCGTAAGCAGACGGACAGCGAAGAAAACAGCGGGCTGTTTTCTTCTGTATCATAGCGGCGGTGCATTGCCCGAAGCGATGGTACAGTGCCCCCTGCAAGGGCGAAATACCCAGAGTACAAATCGAAGATTTGTGCGAGGGGTGTATTTCGCTCTCAAACGCCGAGGGCTTGGAGAATGGTTATTCTACTTTGCGGACATCGTTTTCATTCAGCAGGTTTCTTCCCTGATTGACGCTCATAAATCGCTCTAAAGTATCCCTGCGGATAATCGCTTTTCTTCCGACCTTGAGGACGGGAAGTTTGCCCCAGTCTACCAACTTACGCATTGTATTTCTTCCGATACCCGTACATTCTGCTGCTTCTTCTATGGTTAAACCCATTTTGATGTTGCCCATTTTATCAACCTCCTTTCAAAACACGCATTTTGCAACTATGTATCTGTAATTATACTTATTTTGATACCTCTTGTCAACTCGTTTTGCAACTTATTAAGAAATATTTTTGTCTATTATTAAATTTATGGTTGCAAAATAGGTTTTTCTGTGCTATACTATCAGCAATAGGAGGTGAAAGCCTTGAAAAAAGAAATTACATTCACCGCAAAACAGGTCGGTGAACGAGTGAAAGAACGCCGAACAGAATTAAACTTAACAATGCCCGAACTTGGTAAGCGTGTCGGGGTAAACAAATCTACCATTCAAAGATATGAAGCGGACGGAGTAGACCCGAAGCGTACAATGATTATCAACGGGCTGGCAGAAGCACTCCTGACCACTCCCGAATGGCTGACAGGACTTTCCGAAGATAAGGAATATGACAGCCGCACTTTATGTGCAAGGGATATGGAGGAACATATCAAAAAATATCTTGATACGGTTTCTTCTGTGGTAAAGGGAGAACCGCACCAACAACTGCTTACCACATTCCTCGGAAAGATGATTGACCTCTATACGGTTATGACTTATCACTTTGCAGACGCAATGGCTGAGGTTGACCGTGTAGCGGAGGACGAGGGCTTAAAGCAGTCCTTACGCCGCTATGCGATTGAGTCAGGGGCGATTATGGAAAGGGTTTACCGTAAAGAAATGGAACTTCCTATCGAGAATATGAAGCAGTTTTTAGATGGGATTTTACATATCTACGATGAGGGACGCACCGCTGTAAAGATGGGCGACCTGTTCGGGATAGTGACAGCAGCCGAAGAAAGGGTTGCTGAAAAAGAAAAATTCCGTGGCACTTTGACAAGTGAAAATGCCGATTGACATTCATCGGCATAAGTGACACTATTACTTTACGCACACCATATGTCACAGTCCCGATTGCCACGGATAGAAAGGAGAAATTTATCTATGGCAAAAGGTTCTGTAAGAAAAAAAGGTAAAAAGTGGTACGCACGCTTCTATATCGAAGATGAAAGCGGCAGAAAAGTACAGAAAGAGTTTGTGGGAACAGAAAGCAAGTCTGAAACAGAAGCCCTGCTCAGAAAAGCAATCGCTGACTATGAGGAAAAGAAATTCGTTGCGAAGTCTGAAAACATCACAGTTGGTATGCTGCTCGATCTGTGGGTGGAGGAAGAACTGAAACCCGGCAATCTCAGCAATGGTACGGTAATGTCCTATCAGGGAACGGTCAACCGTATCAAACAGCACCCGATAGGAAACCGAAAGCTGAAAACCGTAACCGCCGACCATTTACAGGCGTATATAGACTTTCTCAGCTTTGGCGGTACAAATCCTGACGGTACAACCGCAAAGGCACTCAGCAAAGGGTATCTCCGATTGTTTTCGGCTGTTTTACAAGGGGCGTTCCGTTTTGCGGTATTCCCGAAAAGACTGATAACCTTTAACCCGATGCAGTATGTGGTATGGCGAGGAAAGAAAGAAGAATGCGAACTGTTCTCGGACGAGGACGGAGAAACTGCCTCCACACCAACGCTCAGCTACGAACAGTATCAGAGATTAGAGGACTTCCTGAAAAAGAAAAACAATCCTGCACTTCTTCCTATACAGATAGCCTATTATACAGGTTTGCGTATTGGAGAGGTCTGTGGTCTGACTTGGCAGGACATTAACCTTGAAGAACAATATCTGACAGTACGCCGCAGTATGCGTTACAACGGGGCAAGGCACAAAACAGAAATAGGGGCAACAAAGCGTAAAAAAATCCGCACCGTGGACTTTTGCGATACGCTTGCCGCAATCCTGAAAACTGCGAAAACAGAACAGCACAAAAACCGTTTTCGATACGGGGAACTGTACAGCCTTAATTACTATTTGGAGGTCAAAGAAAAAGACCGCACCTATTATGAGGTTTACAGTCTGCCGAGGTCGGAGGAAGTCCCAGAGGGGTACAAGGAATTATCCTTTGTCTGCCTTAGACCTGATGGGGCATTTGAAGCACCGAGTACGGTGGGGATTATGTGCAGGACAGCGAGAAAAAAGGTGGAGGGATTGGAGGATTTCCACTTTCATATGCTCAGACACACCTATACAAGCAATCTGCTTTCAAACGGTGCAGCACCTAAAGATGTGCAGGAACTTCTCGGACACGCTGATGTCAGTACCACAATGAACATTTACGCTCACGCTACAAGGGAAGCGAAGCGTACTTCCGCAAGACTGCTGGATAAGGTAATCGGCGGAGAATAAAAATTTCCCTTGTTTCGGCTCATAAGGGCAAAAACAAGGGAAAATACATAAGGTTTGAACATTTAATAGGCGATATGCCTTGAAAATACAGGGTTTATAGAGGATTGAATAGATAAATCGGAATTTGACATAAAATACTCAAATTGAATACTATTTCGTTCAAATGCCAATTTTCTCTTTTTCTGGGACAGTTCTTCTTTTCTCTTCTGCTCTGCTCTTTCAGACGCCGCCTTTCGTTCTGCTTCAATTTTGGCTTTTTCTCTTGCTTAAACCTCCGCCTTTGCTTTTGCCTCTACAATCCGCCTGGCTTCTTCTCTTGCCTTTTCTTCTGCCAGCCTCTTAGCTTCTGCGACCACCTTCTCCTTAATAGCATCATCAATTCGTTCCATTAGCTCTGCTTTTCCATATCCATCTCCAAGCTTATTACCTCGAATACCCCGATTCATATCCGGCAGACTAAATATTACTGTTTTATCTGTTACACGAATCTTCCAACCATATATATTGGTCAGACATTCCACCAGCTGTTCAAATGATTTTACCGCCGGTATCAGCTTATCAATGGTATTTCGTATCAGCTCTTTATTGGAAGTCGTTCCAACACCATCCATAGCATTGGATTTCATTAATCGTTTCTCTACCCAGTAATCATCACGATGCTTTTTCGTAAGAAGATCCACCTGTTCATATCCCTGAATCAGACATTTTTTCATTACCCACTTTTTAGCATAATGTATCATTTTTCCTGTACCTCTATGCTTACATCCCTGCTTCCACTCACATAGCTTATAGTGCCACGGCTCCTGTTTCCCTGCGTATTTCCTTACGGAATTTAGCACAATATGGACATGCATATTTTTGCTGCCATGATGACCATCCGGATGCGCTGCAATCACTGCCTGATGCCCCGGAGCAAAGACAGATAACCATTCTTTTCCGAATGCAAGTGCTTCTTGGAATATCAATCTCCATATCTCCGTAACTGGTATGTAACGTTTTCTGGGAATGTCCATTCCTGGAATTATCGGTTTCTTTATTTCGATAATTATACTTGGAATATCCCAGCTCTTCATCCAGTTCCTGATCAAGTGCACCTTCCAAAATGATAAACATCATATCCCGCATAATGGAATTAACATCTGTTCCATCTTTTACTTTTACATTGTTTTCCTTCAGGTAGTTTCCCATGAGTTCTCTAAGCGCTGCTTTTTGTGGTGAATCCTTTTTTCTTGCCATAAAATAAACCTCCAAACTGAGTAATTCTATCTTACATCAGTTTGAAGGTTTACATAAACTTTGGGATACTCCCTCATATTGTAATTTACATTATTTTTTGCTTAACACTTTTGCGTTAGATTGTGTTGCCAAATCGTTGCCAAAACTTAACTTTTTTTGTTTGGAATAGTTGTAAATAATGGCTTGATTTTCACAAAAGGTCATTCAAACTCGACAATTACTAATCAATTTTATTTAGTGATTATTTGTTGTCGTGTTTCGCTTTCTTTTGATTATTTGATTTATCCATATTATCCTGCCTATACGGGCTAATGTTATCATTTTGTTATCAGCATTGATAACACTCGCCCGGTAACTGTGGATAATAGCAATATGTTCCGACTCAAATTATAAGCGGGTTTGCTTAGAAAAGCAACCGTAAATTCTCCACTAATTAAAATGCTTCTGTCCTTCATAATCCATATTATCTACAAATTAAGAATTTTTTGCTAACATTGTACTTCATCATCCTAAATCAAAGAACGCCTACTCACTACTAACAAGATAGCATTTTATTATATGATATAGAAATTACAACTTTTAAAATTTATCATCAAACTCCTTGTTTTCTGTATTCTTTTTTAAAGCGATCCATAAAACTATAAAAAAGAGAACATATACAATCATTCCCACCATGGTTGATTCCTGAGCATATTTTGTTGATAAATTTAACATTCCTTGTTTTTCTCCAATTTCTTTTATAATATCAAGATCTGCAAATTTCTCCATCCAATGTTTTAACTGCCATAAATAATAAAGAATTACCGTAACATATACCCCAACAATCCCTCCTAATCCTAAAGTAAAATTTTTCATGGATTTATTCCACAAAACTTTTTTCTTTGCAACATGGACATATAAAACCAAAATAAGAGTGCTTCCAAAAACAAGGACTCCCATTTCCATCATAAATGCTGTAACAATCAAATTTCCTGCAAATTTCGTAAAGTGTTCTATAATAGCGTCCAGCCCCATTTTTAAACATGCTGAAATCAAACCGAACACAACTCCAGTAAATCCAAGTTTTAAATAATTTTCATTTTTCCCATTTTCTATTTTGATAGCCATATACAGTATAGTGCTATAAAACATCCACAAAATAAAAGATGCTATAAATAAGTTATCAACATACCCCCATGCCATATAAGGCACACCTACCAACCACTTTGAAAGCAGTCCAAATAAAATTGTTGATATGGTTACGATTGTTAAATTTTTACTATTTACCATTTACCAAACCTTCTTTACTTATTTTGATAATTGCTTAGTGATATATTGTTTTATATTTTTTGATAAATTGTAAAACAATATTATTCTCCTGCTTTTTTGTTACAAGCCATCTCCACCCAATATACTACATAAGCACATAAAAATAATGTGATAGAAGTAAAGAGCAAAGGATTAAACAATTCAATAATTTTTTCTGTACCAACAAAACATGAATATGCCTCTTGTGATTTTGGAAGTAAAACATTGATTATATAATTTGAAGATAAATGTGCAAAGATGAATGGTATGATAAAACCATTCAATAGAGCCATTATAATATTCAATATTCCTAAAATTGTTGCTTTATTTGATACGGAAGTTATTTTCTTTTTTGTCAAAAAATAGCATATAAAAAAGATTATACCAGTTAGAATTATTTCCCCAATCTGATATAAATTTTGAGGAGCTTCATCTAATAGACTGTTTCCAACTACAAATTGTAAAAAAAAATTGTGGAATTAAGCAAATCAAAGAAATTAGGATAGCATAAATTCCCCAGATAATCGCTGAAATATTCAGCATATTTTTAATCATTTTTTGCTTTTTCCCATTCATAAAATAATACCTCCTTGCAACACTTAATGTCTAGTTTTATTCACTCGCAACCCCGTATCTCTCACATTCATCACTTACCTTTTCTGTGACTATACATTCCTTTTTCTTTAATGTTTCAGCCACTTGCTTCACATTTTCATTTTCCATATCAAAAGAAACCGCCTTAGTTCCATCTATATTCAAAAGATTGAGAAAATCTTTCTCATCTTCTCGTTTCCTTTCCCTTCATATTCAAAAAAATCCTCACATCTAAAGAAAGATACACCAAGGACAAGCATAAAGTTTTCACACTCTCTATCAGTCTTATCCCCTTTGCAACTCCCTCTCCACTGATTCCGTAGGCAGAATATATGCCACTCATTCCTCCATTTTCTAAGATTACACTAACTGGAATCGTGTAAACTCCAAAAAAAAGAAGCGAAAACACGCCTATACTCAAATAAACTGGACGCTTATCAAAGACCTTAAACGCAACTATTAAAAGAACCAGTTCCATGCTCTTGCACACCGAGCGTACTCCTCCTGCTAATGCAGGAGAAAGAAATTCAATTCTATAAATCACGTTCAGCAAAATACAAGCCAGAAATAGAAAGCGAAACCACTTCTCAGGAACCTTCCGTATCAGTAACATACCTAAAACCATAGCAACCAACAACATATTTATTTACTCCTTCTCATACCGTAATTTATTCTTCAACAGTAGTTTTCTCCAATATCCACCAGATGATTATAAAACATCCAACATACACAATCGTTCCAACTGTTGTTGATTCTCTGCCAAGCGTTGTGGTCAAATTCCAAATTGCATTATCTAAACCTAACTCTTGTACTTCCGGCATATCACCAAACCTCTCCACTGCATATTGCACTTGTTTCATGTAATAGAATAAAGTTCCCGCATAAAGAACTAACAGTGAGCAGAATACTGCCACTAAACCTGTAATTTCCTTTTTTTCTTTTTGTATCTTTCTTTTTCCTACCTTTACAAACAAAAAATAATATAGTCCTGTGATATAGAACATCATAGAAATTTCCATAACCGCTGCAAGTATCAACATATTCGGCTGACGGGCTACCGTCAAATCAATACAAGTATCAATCCCAGCCTTGATTAACGTTGTAAGAAATCCGAAAATTATACTTTTTGTTATATACTTCTTATTTCCTCCATCCATACACATCGACTCTGCGACACAAAATAAAACAGAATTATAAACCCACCACAATACAATCGATATAAAAAAGCCACTTGAAAAGTCTCCAAATACCATATATGGAATTCGTACTAATAACCTGCTCAAAAATCCAAAGGCAACTGTTGCCGCTATTATAATTGCTAATTCATTCTTTCTTTGATCTTCCATACAATTTTCTCCTTTCACACCTCTGAATATCTCATCTTCTTTTACTGCAATTTTTTATAATCCACGTACTCTATCCCTAATTTTTCCATTTCACCAAACATGTCCTCTTAACGTTCTTCATTATTCTGTATAACTTCAACCCTTTTTTCTGATAACCATTTTAAAATTTCCTCCTGTTCTTTATTTTTCGTAATATAATATACTAATTTCAAGGAGGAAATTTTCAATAAAGCTCCTATATTCGCTAAAAACAAACCTGTAAAATCTACAACTTCCAATTTATCTCTTTATCATAATTATATACATCAGCAGCCTACATTGTAAAGCCAAAAGCAAGCCATTTTCAGACTTGCTTTCCACCATATCACTTTCCTTATTGATAAATCATTTCTTTATCCACAATCTCCCTTGCACACGATTGTAAATTGTTCATTCTCGCTACCCATTCCATCTGATTTTCTGCCTTTAACCGTTCCGTGATCCCATGTGCCTGTTTCATCTGCTCTACAATCCTTTCAAAGCGTTCCTGTGCCTGTTCTTCTATATCTGCAAGATAACTATTCAGCCTGCCACTTGTAAGCAAAGTAATATAAACTGCTTCCTTATGTTCTTTCAAATAGCGTTTATGTCTTTGTCCCCATACGCCGATAAATCTTTGTTCTTCCTCCGGCAAGGTAAGGCAGGGGATAAGATAATCCCCGTGTCTGATATAAGTGCCGCCTATTTCTTCAAATATTGTTTTCTTCATAATCGTTTCCACCTTTCTTATCGTTCTCTATCCATAGATTTCTTCTTAACTGACCGTTTCGGCTGCTGTCTGCCTTCCTGCTGATAGCGGTGCAGTTTTTCCAGTACACTTGCTTTTTTCGGCTGTTCTAACGGTTTCTCTTTCTTCTGCTCCGTCTGATTTTTCCATGCTCGCAGTTCTTCATTGTATTCCA
>OLNC01001124.1_pt1 | contig 17477 bp, 12 predicted proteins | sample 1672011 | NCBI WGS metagenome assembly OLNC01 (sample SAMEA3136636, study PRJEB25190) | human gut metagenome | biome: human gut; feature: human-associated habitat; material: faeces | place: Austria | collected 2013 | reverse complement strand
ACGTCCCTTGTGGACTTTCACCACAGACTGACGGCATGCCCGTCATACAAAAACAAAATTGTGCAGACAATGTCTGCACAATTAAATCCTTAATTACTTCTATTTGCAAATTATCCAGTAGCCTTTTTTGTCAGATCCCCTTCTTTCAATTTTCCCCTCTTGTTTTAACTTCTTTATAATTCGATTGACTTTACTGTTACTAAACCCTGTATTTTCACTGATAATCCTTATTGTAATACTAGGTGTTGCTTCTAAAATAGACAAAATTATCTGTTCATTCTTTTCCTTGTTATTAACAATGTTTTTTATATTTCTCGAAAGATTTACTATGTCATTTTCACACCGCACACCATTTTCTGTGTCATTTACTATGTCATTTTCACACCGCACACCGTTTTCTATGTCATTTACTATGTCACCTTCATATCCCACAACACAATCTAGACCATTTTTCTTATCAATAAGATCTGTTCTTTTTCGGATTGACAAAGAAAATGGGAAAACCACTTTTATAAAATGATCCGATATTTCAAAAATGTCTCTATCATAGTATTTTAAAATACGGCTCATGCCTGATCCAAGCTGCTCTACTAATCCCACATCTTTAAAAACCCTCATTAGCTCTCTGTTTCGCGGCATACTGCTACAACTGAAGAAATCCTCTTTACTCTGACCTGATATAAGTCCACCATATGATGTAAATTCCATACGATCACTAAAAATCTCAAAAACAGGCGGTATTTCTCTGGAGAAATCGTTATGCACAATAGCATTTATCAATGCCTCCCTCAATGGTACAGGCTCGATCAAATTCTTTTCTATTCTCTTGGTACTCGTTACTTTTGCTTTCGTGACGTTTTCAACTTTCATCTTCTCTAAGACTTGATTTGTCGCTTTGATCAAAGAACAATATCCATACTCCTCATTTTCGATCAGATCAACCTTATCTGTCCCGGCATATTTAGCAACTTTAATGGATACACCGTTTTCATCTGCCAACAAATATGCAATATAATTATACTGTCCATCTGGTGTAAGTAACTCAAGACTCTGAGCGAATCTATTATTTAATTCAAGTCCCCGTTCCTGATAATAAATTTTTAACTGTGCAAAAGTTAAGTCCTGTCTCGGAGCCGGAATATTACGCAATGTAGTGTGTATCCTTTTCGAATACAGCTCATCTATCAATGTCGTTGGCATAGGCTGTGTAGAAGTTCCAATCCTCATAAAACATCCATTTGGGGACATTCCCTTATTTTTAACATAATAAGGTTTTTCAAGACCACTGGAAATAATAATCTTTGTAACAGATATTCCATCTATGGCATCCGTAACGATATCGAAAAGACCTAGTGTTGAAGGCAAAATATTATTTTTTATTCTGTCTGCAATTTTAAGTTGTAGAGAATCCAAATCCGGAAGTTGTATTGGATTTCCAGCATCATCTACACCAATATAAAGGACACCGCCTTCATGATTATTCAAAAAAGCAACAATTTCTTTTTCCAGTTTATCATTCAGATTTGCCTTTAGCTCTACTCGGTTACTTTCTTGCAGCATCTGCTCCTCCTTTAAAACAAGTCTATAATAAATAAATCCGTTTGTATGCCTTTATTCTACCATACTCCAATCTGAACTTCTATAAAATTCCCAACAGCTCCATCATCTCTACCGCCCCTCTTCCACTGTTGATATACGGAACTGTTCCTTTTGATTACCTCTCAATTTCCGGGCACGAAAAAAAGTCCCATTTTCTGGGACTTTTCAAGTGACTCCGAGGGGAATCGAACTCGGTTGCAACCTCTTGATTTTCCCGTAAAATCAAGGGATTTCAACATTTTACATTGATTACTTTTGATTACAAGGTAATCAAAATATCATTATAACCCAGAAACTTGATCTATTATTTCACTTTTTTGCTGCAGTGTTTTTCGATTTCTATAATAGTATTGCTTTGTGGTTCTAATATCTGTATGTCCCATCTGCGATATGATAAGAGATTCATCCACTCCACTGTCGATCAAAATTGTCCCATATGTTTTTCTTATTTTATTAAGCGATTTCTCCACAATCCCGACCTTTTTACAAAGTGACTTTAAGCGATAGGTAAATGTATATGTACGAATTCTTTTGCCATTCTTTTCAAACAAATAATTTCCAAATGGATTCTTTCGTCTGATCTCTTTTAAAATCCATTCCGCTGATGCCGGAAGAATTACATCACGTATTCCAGCCTCTGTCTTCGGGAAATCTCGTACTTCATATACATTCTTCCCATCATCATTTTTATATCGAACTTCCGTCCGATGGATATGAAGAACTCTTCCCGTAACATCTTCTGGCTTTAACGCAACCAATTCCCCTGGCCGAACTCCAGATTTAAAATATAACAGGATGCCAAGATCAAGAAGATCCCAATTTCTATTCATAATGAAATTTATAAGTGCCTGTGTTTCATCCTCTGAAAATATTAACTCATTTTCACATCTAATAATCTTTCTGAAACTTCTTCTGGAAATCTCCATGTCTGCCACAACTTCTGTGATACTAAAATTGATATATTTTTTCTTCTTAGCCCTCTTAAACACTCCATAAATCAATGTCCTCAGATTACTATATCCTTTTGCTGTCAATTTCTGCTCATGAATCGCTGTCAGAATAGCTTCCTCAATATCAAATTCATTAACATCCTTTACCCTCTTTTTGCTGAATTCTCCTAGACTTTCTTCAAACTGCCTGTCATAGCGATCTTTCGTTGCTTTTTTTATTTCTTCTCTTTGCAACTTATCGCTAATCCATTCATCATAAAGATCACGTATGGTAGGATTTTCTTCTTCATTTCTCCAATAATCTGCAACAATATCTTTTACATCTTTTTCTGTACTTCTTTTTACCAATTTTCTGCCCTTTTCTTTATCCGGCAGATATGTTCTCCACCTTCCATCCTTTCCTTCCCAGATTCTGTAGGGATGCATTCTAATATATGATTCTCTTTTTCGCATCTCTACATCTCTTCTAATGTCCTTTATATCAAGCATATTATGTTCTACTGCATACTGCAAAACTGCGTTTGTACTAAAAAAGATATCAGACTGCTCCTTCTTATCTATCAATTCCCCTCTTCCGCCCTTTGTCTATATTCTATTATTTTTTATTCCCAGACTGGCTAATATGCCTTTATCAACTCTCTTCATTTCTTCTTGATCCAGATTGCCAACATAATTACATAACCTTATTTTATCTATCGTCCGGACTTGTTCTAAAAGTATAACCGACTCATTCTTCAGGCCCTGTTTCTGAACCTTTACATGCGTAGGCAGTTTGCTCTTCTCATGTGTTTTCCCAGAAATTGCTGCAACAATGACAGTTGGACTAAACCTGTTACCCGTATTATTCTGTATAATCAGAACAGGGCGGATGCCGCCCTGTTCTGAACCTATGACCGGATTTAAATCCGCATAGAAAATATCACCTCTTACAATGTTCTTCAACTTCTTCACCTTTTCTATTGTTCATGGCCTATTTGTCCTTGACACCCCGGCCCTTGATATCTTTAGATATCGGGAATCACCAGACGGCAGACAGCTGCTCTGCTCCACGGGATCGTTTTAACGCCCTTCCGGGGATCTCCCGGAACTGCCCTCACTTGTTGCGGCCCTTATATGCTCGACTTTATGACCGGGCAGGAGTATCATTGTCCCTGTTGTCTGTCATCGCCCTCGCCAGCAGCTTACTGACGGCTATAGCCAGATAATTCTCGCTCTCTCACTTAAGATCATGGCGTATCTGCTAATGTAGCTTACGCTCATCACGATAACAACAGGAATGTGCCTGATGACTGAGTATAAAATTGTCAAGGTACATAACCATTCCCTAAAAAGGAAACAGATGAAAGATTAACTCTCTCATCTGTTTCCTCACTTAGAAGGGTTTTTTATCCCCTTATTCTAAAAATTTCTTTATTTTTTTCTCTGCCGCTTTAATTGAATGTACAACTGGCGGTATAGAACAATTCTCAATCCTGGCTATTTCTATATAAGTGAGATCAAAAAAATACCGCAGAACTAATCGTCTGCGCTGCGTTTCTGGAAGCTTTATAATTGCCGCATATAAATCTTCTTTCAGTATATTCCAGACAGCCTCGTCTTCTGCTGACTCTACAGATTGCTCTGATCTCCTATACAATGTTTTTTCGCTTACCCATGCATGCTCTATATGCCTGTCAAAAATATTTAAGTGCCGAAGATCTTCTAATTCAAAAGTATTAAATAATTGAAGCAACTTATCATCCACTTTCACCAGCTGCTCTATCTTTTGACCGTCTTCAAACATTATGTAAGCTTTCCCATCTCGGTACAGCACCGTATATGGATTATCTTTATCTTTTCTCCTCTTCGGGCGTTTATTATCCATTTATTTCCCTCCAATCAATCATTCGTTTAAAGAACCATTGATTGGAGGTGGGGATCTACATTTTTTACGTTCAGAATAAGAAAAAAGCAACTTGAAAAATAAGAAATTTCTTTATTTCCCAAAGTTGCTTTTTTGCTTGTAAATTTTTATTACAAATCTCTTTCTTATAACCCACTTATAATACGATTTTTTATCTTTCTTTTACGATCTTCCCGTGATCCAGCTTCAGCACCACATCCGCTTCCTCCGCCACAGCATCCGAGTGTGTCACTACGATCACGCATCTCCCCTGTTCATGCGCATTACTTTTTAAAATCTGTGTAATCTCTGCCGCGGTATCTTCATCCAGATTCCCTGTTGGTTCGTCAGCCAAGATCACCGGGGCATGACTTGCTAACGCCCGGGCAATCGCCACCCTCTGCTGCTGCCCGCCGGACAGTTTCAATACATTTCTTCCGGCCTCTTCTTCGCTGATTCCCAGACTTTTCAGTATCGGCATCGGATCTTCCTTCGCTGTCAAAAGTACATTCTCTTTTGGCGTCATATATTCGACCAGATTATAATTCTGAAAGACAAACGCCACATTATTCCTCCGGTGCCAGGCTAGTCCCTTTCCTTTTTCCATAATACTTTGTCCTTCATACAGGATTTCCCCGCTTTTGGGCTCATCCAGTCCTCCGATCAAAGACAAAAGTGTCGTTTTCCCGCAGCCCGACGGACCGCAGATTGCATAAAATTTCCCTTTTTCAAACGACAGACAGATATCTCTTAATACGGGTTTATCACTGAAATAATAGTATCCAACACCCTTTACCTCTAATACAGACATTTTCTCCCTCCTCTTGCTCTGTCCTAATTCGATGATAAGATTTCCTTCGGCGTCATCTTGACAACTGTCAAAAATGACATACCCACTGCCGCCAATATAACCAAGAATCCTGCTGCCGTGGCGGCCATCATATATCCTATTCCTCCAGAATGGCCGGATATCAGTTCTGTCATTCCTGCTGTATCTCCTGTAAACACCATTCTTCCGACCACTCCCGATAAAGTCGCTGCACATAATCCAGCAGCGATCGCTGCTGCCACATAGAGAAGAAAACTCTCCATGATTAACTGCCCGAAAATCCCTTTCTTCCCTATTCCAGCTGCCAAATAGATTCCCATTTCATGTTTTCTGTCCCTCATCCACAGAAACAGAATCAGATACAAAATGACTATTCCCAGTACGATCATAACAACGATGAAAATTCCCGTTAAAAAGCTAACTCGCTCCAACGGCTCGGCAGAACTCTGATATTTTCCATTATTCTGCTCTATCTCATATCCGTCTGTATCAAAATGGAACTCATCTGCGACTTCCTCTAGTGTCTCTTCAAACTGTGCTGAATCCCGAATATAAAAATTCACGCCATTACGGTACCAGTCAAACTCACCGCCCCGCAGATCTGAAATGATCTTCCAATCCGTCTGTATATCGATAAAAATATAGTTTTCCGGAAAATCAAACTCCGCACGCTCGCTGTCCGCCTCTGATTCATCCTTGACCTGGAATATCCCCTTAACCTGATAGGTATATACATTTCCCAGAGCCGCTTCATTGGTTCCCCGATAATTTTCTGTCACCACACTTTGAAAGGTATCTCCGATCTCCAGCCCATTATCTCTGGCAAGTACGGTCGATATCAGCGCCTGTCCTTCATCGTCTTCCTCAAGGTGCTCTCCTTCTACCAGATTCAAATTGTCCAGATAGAACTGTTCCTGATACTCACTTCTTGTCGTTGCCAGGAAACAAGCCGCATGTGCATCTTCCTCCTCGCCTGCGGCTGTAAACCTTCCCGGAGTCAGTTTCACGTCAGGCAGGCTCATATAGAAAACATCATTTCCATTGTATGTAAGCAGGTTTTCTCCTTGGACTATTTCTTTACAGAGATCGTCATTCAGATACCTTGCAGTTCCGTCCACCTCAAGATTCGGTGTCACAGTAAAATATCCGCTCAATTTCTCCTTTAATCCGGCTGTCACCGCCTGGCTGGTTTCCCTGAGACCAACCGCCACCATAACGCTAAGAAGGCTGGCCCACATCACCAGAAATAAAAACAGGCTTTTCTTTTTTCTTCTTCCGATATACAGAAGGGCCCTTCTCCAACTATTCATAACCGATCTCCTTTATGTGATGATTTTTTATCCCAACAGTTCCCTGGAGCCATTTCCTAAAATTTTTCTTGTTTCCAGCCACACCGCAGCACCGAGCACCACATACAGCAGTGCGCTTGTTGCTGCTAATTCTGCTATATCTGGCTGACAGGAAATTTCTTCCACAGCTTCCGCTTCACTTTTAATCTCAAACTGTTCATTATAAGCCTCCAGAGCATTTATATCTGTCGGAAAGTCCATGACTTCCTGCTTGGAATTCTGCTCCTCCTGCCGATTCATATGTTCCAGCAAACCATTGCCAAGTCTGTTCCCGCTCCACATCGTAATCCCGACTGCCAGGATCAGCGCTCCCAAAAGAAGTATTCCTCCTTCCAGAAACATCTGCCCACGTATCTTTCTTTTTGTTTCACCTATGGATAGCAAGATCCCCACTTCTTTTTTTCTGGCTCCGATCCAGATCCGAAGTACCAAAATCAACAATACAATGCACACTGCTATCAAAAATACGATCAGAAATGTAGTGATTTTACTGACATTCTCCAACGGTTTCAGCGCAGATTCATACATAGAGGTGTCCACCTTGATCTCATAGTCACTCCAGTTGATTTCCGGAATCTCCTTAATTTCTTCTATGATTTCATCCATCCTGGCAGGATCATCGATAAAAAAAGTGGCCGTGTACTCCGGATCAATGGCTTCGCCTAAATCTTTTTTTGATATTCTCTCCATCTCTGTCAAGCCATCTATGTCCATAAACATATAGTTCCCGATAACTTGCTCCTCAACAGTATACTCATTTGTATACTGAGCGACATTCGCATGAAAAATCCCTGCGATTGTTAAATATTCCGTAGCAACAACTGTAAGGTCATTCAAATCTGTAATTCTTTTTGTATATGTCAATGGCAACGACAGCTGTTCAACACGGATCTGATCCCCCACCTTTAATTGATTCTTTTCTGCCAGTTCATCCGAAATCAGGATCTGATATTTATCCCCTTCCCGGATTGCTCTCCCCTCGACCAGTTCTAAGGTATTCGTACGAAAATAGCTTAATAATTCGCTATTGTTACATCCTTGTAAAATATTTTGCTTTTCGCTGATTTGATTTTGAATTCTCGGGTCATCTGAAGAATATTCGCCTGTTTCACGCTCTAATTCTGCAAGCCGTGCAAGCAACGCATCAATTAAATCTACTTCTGGGAAATATGCCAAATATGACTTCGCCTCTTTACAGACATCCGTAACCCCTTCTACCTCCATAACCTTGTCAATTAGTTCGTCGTCTACGATCGAACCTTTATATCTGTATTGTTCAAATCCAGGTATATCTCCCGTCTGTTCCCATAAGTTTTTATCTTCTGCATTTTGGGGAATGATTGCCTTGATCGTAAAGCTGTTTCCGTAAGTTTTCTGGAGTTCCTGCATCCCGTCTTGGCTGCCTTTCCATATGGCAAGACCAAGCATCATACCCGACGCAATGACCGTCAATGTAAACATAAGCAAAATACATCTTAACTTATGAGTTTTTAGATAAATCAGACTCCTTCTCCAAATACTCATAACGCATCCCCCTCACAGTTTTTCTATATAATTGATACTACAATATAATTTCAGAATTTTCAATCACATATCCTTTAATTGTCACATTTTTATACATCTTACTTCCTTATTTCAGTTTTATTACTATCCTCTGCAGCCATTTCATATTTCCGATTTGTATGATTGCGTATATCATCCAGATCAGGCCCTGCCACAATACATACCGCCTGATATCATCACTCTGGAAATCTCTGAGTCCCCATACAATACCGGTAAACACCATAGATATCACAGTTCCTGTTCCCAGGGGGATCCAGACAAACCTGGACACCTCCTTCTTCATATTGCGGACCCTCTCCGCCCGGCGCATACCAAAGCACTCCATAAACTGATACCTGGTCTTTATTTCCGGCAGTTCCATATTGATCTTCATATGAAGCATCAGGATACCTGCGGTCAGAAGCATGACTAACACAAATCCATTCATAACTGTCTCCAGGATATGCTCCATCTGCCGCCTGGTCACCGCCTCCTTCTTCGAATAAGCACTCTTTACCAGTGGATCAAAGGATTCATCATAGGCGTGCGCCTCCTGAAATTCTGCCATGATCTGATCTGCCCGCTCTTCCTGTTCCCGCACAGCGGATTTTGGCAGGTTTATCAGCGCCAGCACCGTCGGGCCCTCGTGAATGGTATTTTCCAGTACCGCTTCGTCCGGCTCCACCGGTTCCCCGGTGTTCATATCTGTTGTTTTCCAGTAATCCTTTACCTTCTCAAAATAAGTATCCGAAAAAACAATCAGGTTTTCATATCTTCCCTGCCGAAAGCACCCGATCAGGCTGCTTGTCTCTTCTCCCACAATATGGCGCATGGGATAATACGTCCGATATTCATAAGCGTTATATGCGACCAGAGGCTGTCCGATATGCAGATAGGGTTCTTTCGTCATCATGTACCAGTCGATGGGCTTCGCCTTGGCCCCCTGATCCTGCTGATATACCACATAAATATTTCTGCCTTCCGCATCCAGTCCCAGTTGCTTCTTTGGTGTTTCCCCCGCCAGCTCTTTCAGTTTCCGATAGGTGCTTTCGGATATGCCGATATTCTGCCCTTGATGGAAACTGATCTTTGCCGGCTTGTCTGGTTCCTCTGTCGTATCCATCGTAGTTGCCCTGCTCATTGGGAAGGTCAGTACTTCTGCGCCGCAGTCATCTTCAAAATCCTTCAGGAATCTTCCGTCCTGGCTGTTTGCAAACAGCACATAATCATACGGGCATCTGTCTTCCGGAGCCTCCGCGATCTGATTGGATATCATCTTCATAGAGAAGTAAAACATTACGCTGATATGGATCACCGTCAGCAACACCAGATACCGGACCGTTGTCTGAAAACGGTGCAGAACCATATGCTGGCCGGGAAGTGAATCCAGATATTTTGTAAGATTTCTTTTTCTTCGCTGCAGTGCGATACCCCATCCGTTGTGGCAGATCATATACAGTCCTATAAAAAACAGACAGAGTACAAGCATACTTTCCACAGTCCGGCGCTGGCTGTAACGGTATATACTGTACCCGGACAAGAAAAGACCTGCCAGAAGCCCCGGCACCCTGTATCGTCCCGGAAGTTTTTCGCTTCTTACCGCTGCCGCTCTTCCATCCACCGTCTGACGCGCCGATTCAATATCATGGGAAAATCCATAGGAGGTCAGGTAAAGAAGCTTTGTGTCCTTTCCCCGTTCTCTCAATATTCGTCCCAGTTCTATACCGTTGTTCCCCGGCAGCCTGATATCCAGAATCAAAATCTCGTACTCGCTATTTTCTTCTAAAAACTGCTCCGCACTCTCATAGGCCCGACACTGTATTTCCGCAAAATCTCCGGCTGTCTTTTCCACATACCTATATACCTCTTCCCGCATCCTGGCCTCATCTTCAATTACCCCAATCCGAATCATTTTATCTCCTCCTTGCTCATACGGAGTTTAAAACGATTATAATATACTCCACTGTATTTTTCAGCAAGGTGGCTGTTTTCAGGCCATGGATTTAAGTAAAAAAATAACCGGCACCCTCTCGGATGCCGGCCGTCCCTTTTCCGTCTCGAAAATAAATTGTCTGCTATTCTGTCCGAAGCGCCGTTACCGGATCGCTCTTTGCCGCTTTCCTCGACGGGATCAGTCCGCCGATCAAAGTCAGGACCACGCTTAGAAGAATCAGAATCACCGCCGGCCGCACTGGAAGCACGGCATTGACGGCATCTGTTCCTGCAAGATAATGGATCAGTGCGTTACCCGGTATCAAAAGCAGAAGTGAGATAATAATTCCCATTGCCCCCGCGCAGAACCCAATGATAAAAGTTTCCGCATTGAAGACCTGTGAAATATTTCCCTTGGACGCTCCGATGGCACGCAGGATACCGATCTCCTTCTTCCGCTCCAGTACACTGATATAGGTGATGACACCGATCATGATCGAAGAAACCACCAGGGAGATTGCCACAAATGCAATCAGTACATAGCTGATGATATCAATAATATCCGTCACGGAAGACATCAGTGTTCCCACCACATCCGTATAGGTGATGACCTGCTCTTCTTTTCCTTCCTCTTCCATCTTACTGTTATAATCATCCAGGATCTTTACCACCTGCTCCTTGCTCTCGAAATCCTTCGGATAGATATCAATCCCGCTTGGCACATCAAAATCCACATAGCCAAGAGCAGCCAGATTATTTTCATAAGATGCGCTGTCGCCGGAATTCATAGACATCATAAGCTCCGTCAGCTGATCTCCTGTCATATTCATCTGAAATGCATCTGCAAATGCATCCCCATCAATATTCATGGCGTTTTCCAGACTGCTCCCCACATTTGCCATTGCCTGGCTCATGGCTGTTCCCATGCCGCCTGCAAGCTGGCTCATCATCTGCTGCATTGCGGATGAAATCTGTGCGGACAAGGCCTGACTGACAGCGTTTCCATAGGAAGACATGGCATTTCTCATATAATTCTCTACCGCCTGCGTTAGCTGGCTTTCCACATTTCCCATATCAACAGTACCTGCAAGACCTTCTGCAAGACGGTTCTGTGCATCCTCCGTCTGCAGATAGTTCAGGAAATACTCGCCTATCTTCGAAGGATCCGGACCATTCCCCGCCTGCGCATAATCGTAGTAACCTTTCATAATCTCTTTCGCTAGTGCAGTCATCTGTTCATCCGTAACCGTAATATTCCCCATTTTCCCTTCAAGCAGCTGATTAAATTTCTGTACAGCCGTAGGGTTCGTACCCATAAAGCTGACCAGCGCATTATAAAATTCATCCACATTCTGGAAATCCTCTTCTGCCACGGATGCTGCAAACTCATCCTTCAGCCCGGTAAAAAGACCGGAAAGCTCTGTGCTTGTCACTGTAAGTGCATCGCTTTCTTCTATGATATTTATAACAGCCTGTTTCATGATTGCTTTAGCTTCGGGGGATTTCAAATAGTTCTGAAAGCTTTCCAAAAGCCCTGAATAATCTGCCTCCGGATGATCCTTCACATAGAGCTGATAGCCTTCCATCAGGCTTTCCGCCATTTTCGCAAATCCTTCTGACGAGATACTGATATCCAGATTTCCCAGCATCTCGCCCAGGTCCATCGTCCCCGTTTCCGGCAGGCTAATGTTGATTCCGCTTAGATCGACCATTCCTGACAGGTCCACAGAATCGCCTGCATTTCCAAATACGCTGGAAAAATCAAAGGAATCCGACAGGTTTGAAAACGCGCTTTCATCAAAGCCAAAAGCCTCCTGAAGCTTTTCCTCGTCCACCGTGATCAGGGACTCCATATCAAACGTATTTTCAGAGCTCTCCTCTCCAAAAGCATCTCCCGTAAATACATTGACGGAAGGGTCTGAAAGCTGCTGTTTGACGATCTCGGTATCCTCTGCATACTCCGACATATGTTTGGTCAGAGAAGCCGGATAACAGATGCCCGCACTTAAAGCAGAGGCATTGGCGTCCTCAGAAGGCTGCACGACGCCGACAATGGTCAAATCCTCCCCGTTCTCCACCAGCCCTTTCACATAATCATGATCGCCGGACTTGTCTGTCCATACCTGGTACTGGCTGTCATACGCATAATAATCTGCACTGTTTACTAATTTGAAATTGATGCCGATGATATCGTCATAATCATAACTTCCCATATCATCCGGTACAGTTATGTCTTCTTCGTTCAGGAACTGACTGACCATCTCATCCAGCTCCAGCGGATCTCTGAGTCCCAGCGTATAGAGCATGAAATCACTGATCGCTCCGCCCTGGGTCAGGACCAGCACACACTCATTGGAATTTTCCGGCCACCGGCCCGCTTTTATGTCATATTGCCCCTCGTACAGCTCTTCATTTTCCGGCATCTCAAAGAACACATCTGTGCTCATCATACTGGACATCATGCTGTTCGTATTCGAGGATGATCCCAGTCCCAGAGAGGAAAAAGAGCTGTCCGGATGCACCTGGCGGATCTCATCCCCATTTTCTTTATAAATCTGAGGCTCCGTATTATACGAATACTCAACCGCATTCGTATACTTTTCGATTCCGCTGTCACCGCTGTCCAGATAGGATTTCAGAGATTCCAGGTCATTGGTGTCCATAGTGGAGAACATATCTGTTACCATGTTGACCACATAGATGTCTCCCTGCTCTTCTTCCTGAGTTCCGGCTTCCTCTCCGCTTTCTATCATAGAAGAAAAGTCGACACCGGTACTCTGGATCTGCAGCGGGTATTCCGATAACGTCTCTTCCTCTATCTGCTTGATATAATCATTTACCCCTGTAGACAAAGCCAAGATCAGCGCTATCCCTATGATTCCGATCGAACCTGCAAAGGAGGTCAAAAGTGTCCTTGCCTTTTTGGTTTTCAGATTGTTAAAGCTTAGGGACAGGGCTGTCAGAAAAGACATGGAGGCTTTCCCCATATTTTTGTGCTCCGGCTCTTCAAGCTCCTGTTCATTGACCATAAAGGGATCACTGTCGGAACGGATCTTCCCGTCCTTCAGGTTTACGATACGGGTGGCGTATTCATGAGCCAGCTCCGGATTGTGTGTAACCATGACGACCAGCCGGTCCCTGGCCACTTCCTTTAGCAGTTCCATGACCTGCACACTGGTCTCGCTGTCCAGCGCTCCTGTCGGCTCGTCGGCCAGCAGGATCTCCGGATCATTGACCAGAGCCCGGGCGATGGCGACTCTTTGCATCTGGCCGCCGGAGAGCTGATTCGGCTTCTTATGAGCCTGTTCTCCAAGCCCTACCTGCTCCAAAGCCTTCTTTGCCCGTTCTCTTCGCTCGGATTTCCCAATTCCTGAAATGGTAAGCGCCAGCTCCACATTGGAAAGAATGGTCTGGTGCGGGATCAGATTGTAGCTTTGGAACACGAAACCGATGGTGTGATTCCGGTAGGAGTCCCAGTCTCTGTCTTTGTATTTTTTCGTGGATATTCCGTTGATGATCAGGTCTCCGCTGTCGTAGCGGTCCAGACCTCCGATGATATTTAGAAGCGTTGTCTTCCCGGAGCCGCTGGGACCCAGGATGGCAACAAATTCGTTGTCTCTCAGATTCAGACTCACCTGATTCAGCGCTTTCTGGACCAGACTTCCGGTGCGATATTCCTTACAGATGTCTCTTATCTGAAGCATTGATGTGTTATCCCCTTTCTGTCACGCGCTGTGTTCTGCTTGCTCCCCCTCTAATGCTGTTATTATAGCGAAAAAACATCTGTTTGTCACCATACATAAAATATTTAAATACAGTTAATCTGAGGTTCTGATCATTTCTTTTCTCTGTTACAAGCCTGACCGGAAGTTCGGGATCTTCAGACAGTTCGCCCACGGCATCCATAAACCGGAAGGCTTCTCCTGCGTTCTGCCTATGAGGATTAGGGCTCCGCCTGTCTCAACATGATAGTTGCAAAGCATGATCCATTCCCGAATCATGCCTCATTTTCAACAGTACTCCTGCAATCTCATGAAGCAGGTTTCCCACCGCCTGATTGTTCTTAAACAATTATGATGTAATGATATGAAGCTCCATATTTTCGAAAGAATCGCCCAGGGTAAACTGATCTTCGATTCCTTCTGTCACATATATGTCTCCATCCTCCGTGACAGCAATCATCTCAAAATCCTGGTGTTCCTTCCAATATTCCTCAGCCCCTTCCAGTCCTTTTACAAACATGGAGGTAGAAAGAGCGTCCGCCACTTTTCCTTCCTCTGTGATAATGCTTACAGAGACAAGGCCGTTATCCACCGGATACCCTGTCTCCGGGTCAATGATGTGGGTATATTCCTTCCCATCTTCCCCGATGAAATAACGCTCATAGCTTCCGGAGGTCACCACTGCACAGTCAGAAGCCAGAAGCATGCCCATCTGTCCGTCCCCGAAAGGATTGCGGATCCCGATATGCCAGCCAGTGCCGTCAGGTCTCTTGCCTACTGCCTGGATGTTGCCTCCAAGATCCAGCAGCGCAGATGTTACGCCCTGCTCTTTGAGCACCTCTGCCGCCGCATCTCCGGCATAGCCTTTTCCTACGGCTCCTAGATCCAGTTCCACCCCTTCCGGGAGTGTCAGCTCATTTCCATTCAGACTCACCTGTTCATACCCTACATGTTCCAGCAGCGCCTGAATCTCATCTGATGCCGGGATACGGTTCTCATCTGTTGTAAAGCCCCATGCCTCCAGAACCGGATAAATAGTCGGCTCCAGTGCGCCTCCGGTCTCTTCTGCCATTTCAAGTGCAAAGCTGACCACATCCTTCGTGTCATCGGTAAGTGTCACCGGGGTCCCTCCGCTGTGGTTTGCCTGATAGATCTGGCTGCCTTCATCTGTAACGGACCATTCCTTTTCCAGCTCCAGGATCCTCGCCTGTGCCTCTTCTACTGCCTCGCCTGCATCCTCTCCATAAGCTGTTATGGTCATATATGTATCCATTCCAAAAAAATTCACCTGCTCCTGCTGTCCTTCCAGGCTCTGGGAGGTACATCCCGCAAAAGCAAGGCTGATCCCTATTCCCATCAAAATTGCTGTTATTCGTTTCATTCGTCGCTCCTTCGGTTGAGTTACTTGCCATGTTCACAGGCACATCATAGCAAAATATTCCGTAAAGAACAACCATATCCAAAGGCGATTCCTTCCTCTACCGATACATCCGGTTGCAGATCCTCTTTGACCGGACCTCTCTGCGCTGTGGTTTTTGGGATACAGCCGCAGTTCGTGACCGTCCAGCGCTCCAGCCGTTTGGTATCCACAATGACAATCTTGCAAAAGGCATTAAATGTGTACTGGATTGATGATAAGGTGCTGGTAAATCCATTAACTTGCATCAAAGCAGCACTTGCAATAAGGCAATCCGTTATCATCACAATCCCTTTTCGGCTATAACGATCAATCCATACTCTTACAAAGAGGGGAATTAATATTTGCGGTAAGAACCCGCATAAAGTGGAGAGTGTTATCATTTTTCCGGAAGAGATTCATTCATAAAAATTGTTCCTTTCAAAAAAATAGAGACTATGGCGAAAGAAAGGACAAGGTTTCATTGCCACAGAGTAATAAGTAAACGTCAATTTGCTGTTCTGAAAGCCCCGCCGAAGTGGGGTTTTCAGAATACTTTTTATCCTGTCCACGTTCTGTGACTTTACTTAGTCTTCTATTTCCCTGATCAGATTCACCATCTCAATGGCGCTTAACGCACAGTCATATCCTTTATTTCCTGCTTTTGTTCCGGCTCGTTCGATCGCCTGCTCGATATTTTCTGTGGTCAGCACACCAAACAGCACCGGAATATCCGCTGCGAGAGAAACCGAAGCGATTCCTTTTGACACCTCGCTGCATACATAATCATAGTGGCTGGTACTTCCCCGGATGACTGCTCCCAGACAGATCACGGCATCATATTTCCCGCTTTTTGCCATCTTAGAGGCGATCAGCGGGATTTCAAATGCCCCCGGCACCCATGCCACATGAATATCCTCCTCCTTTGCCTCATGGCGCTTCAGCCCGTCCAGCGCCCCTGCAAGAAGCTTCGATGTAATAAATTCATTAAATCGTGAAGCTACGATTCCTATCTTTATTTCTCTTGCTACCAGATTTCCTTCCATAGTTTTCATATAATTCCATCCTTTCTGTCTATTTCCTTAATTTCATTCTTTTCGTCTTCCCCGAAATCCTGGATTATCTGTACTTCAGCATATGCCCCATCCGCTTTTGCTTTGTTTGCAGATAAAATATGTCATACTCTGTGGCAGTCATCTGTATCGGTATTCGCTCGGTAATCTGCATTCCAAATTCCTTTAGCTGGTAAACCTTGTCCGGATTATTGGTCAATAGGCGAAGGCTTTTGGCCCCCAGATCCTTCAGGATCTGAGCCCCGATATAATATTCTCTTTCATCTGCGGCAAATCCCAGGGCAAGATTGGCATCCAGCGTATCCATCCCCTGTTCCTGCAGTTCATAGGCTCTCAGTTTATTGATCAGCCCGATACCGCGGCCTTCCTGCCGCATATAAAGCAATATTCCCCGGCCTTCCTTCTCAATCTGTGTCATTGCCGCATGAAGCTGCTGTCCGCAGTCGCAGCGAAGGGAGCCGAACGTATCTCCGGTCAGGCACTCTGAATGGACACGGCATAAGACCTCTTCTCCGTCTCCGATTTCTCCTTTGACTAACGCAATATGATGCTCACCGTTCAGCCGGTTGACATATCCATAAGCCGTAAAATCTCCATATTGGGTCGGCATCCTGGTGACGGTCACCTGATCCACAAGCTTTTCATGGCATTTGCGGTACTCCTTAATATCCCGGATCGTAATAAAAGTTATCTGCCATTTCTCCGCCAGTTCCTTTAGCTCCCGGGTTCGCATCATTGTACCGTCCTCCCGCATGATTTCACAGCATAAGCCACATTCTTTCAGCCCTGCCAGCCTGCAGAGGTCCACGGTTGCCTCCGTATGTCCTTCCCGCTCCAGCACGCCGTTTTTCTTTGCCAGCAGCGGGAACATATGTCCCGGCCGTCGGAAGTCTTCCGGACGGGCATCTTCTTCCGCACATCTCATAGCTGTCACTGAACGTTCTGCCGCTGAAATGCCTGTGGCTGTCTCCACGCTGTCGATGGGCACTGTAAAGGCTGTCTCATGATTGTCCGTATTTTCCGTTACCATTTGAGGCAGCTTAAGCTTTCTTATATATGATTCGGCCATAGGCATACATATCAGCCCTTTGCCATGCACTGCCATAAAATTAATGTTCTCTGTAGTCGCAAATTCTGCGGCACAGATAAAGTCTCCTTCATTTTCTCTGTCCGGATCGTCTGTTACCAGAATGATCTTCCCCT
>OLNC01001114.1_pt1 | contig 17669 bp, 8 predicted proteins | sample 1672011 | NCBI WGS metagenome assembly OLNC01 (sample SAMEA3136636, study PRJEB25190) | human gut metagenome | biome: human gut; feature: human-associated habitat; material: faeces | place: Austria | collected 2013 | reverse complement strand
AACATGAAGCGGCTATAATAGCTATAAATATTTAGTTAAATATCAACAATACAGTATACTAGATATCATCCAGCAGAATTTCACAGCACTGCTCAATGCTCCTCAAATATCAAACAACGATATCAATCGTACCATTGCACCACCACTTCAACATTAATATTAGAAACGTTTTAAACTATATAACACAAGAAAACTGATTCCACCGCAATGGATCAGTTTTCTTTAAATAATGCCTACTTCATTTTTCTCTTTTTATATAATCCTACAATCAAACCAAGACTAACAATCGCTATTAAAAACCATGCAACTATATTTGTTGTATCTCCGGTTTTTACCGTATTTATTATTTTCTGAATAGTATTTGGCTTATCTGGTTTTGAAGGTGCCGGATCCTTTGGCTTATCTGGATTGTTCGGTGGTGTTTCTGGTGAAACCCATTCAGCCTTTGGTTCTATCGTTACATTATATTCTACATTCCCATTGATTTCAGATGGAATATTAACAAGGAATGGAGCCGATTCAAATTTATCTGTACCACTTTCCACATTTCCAATCTGTGCAATCAGATAAATTCCTTCATCCAATTCTCCAAAACTCGTGCGTCCCGAACTATCTGTTTCTTGCATTAAGCCTGAAATATCATTTTCCTTCGCAAATGCATACAATTGTTTTGCTTGTTTTTCTCTTGCTTCTGCACTGGTATCTTGCAATGATATCCCTGAATCTTTAAAACCATTTTCCCAGACCAGCTCATCATTTTTCATATATTGAATTGGAAATATCGAGAACTTTGCTCCGGAAAGAGCTACTTCTTTATCCGAACTATTTCTCCCTTTGTAGATAATTTGAATGCTTCCTGTTCTGCTTCCTGCTTCAGCATGGATTGTTGAAATATCTATAAAATTACCGACAAGAAAAAGCATAACGAATAAAATAATGTGAATACTTCTTATCTTCTTTCTCACCTTACTTTCCTCCTTTTTCTATCTCGTATACTATAAATTACAGCTATCATCAGCCCTATAAAAATCACTATAATTGTTACAATCAACACTTTTGCAGTAAAAGATAACTCTGGTTTTATATTTGTATCCGGCTCTTGCTTCGTTGCCTCTTCATAAGGTATTCTCTCTCCACGTACTAAAAGTCTGTGTGTATTGATTGCAAATGGTGTACAAGTAACAAGTGTAGCATAATCCTTGCCTGATTCAATAGATAACCCATCTGTCTCTTCCGGTAAAACCGTTAATATCTGATCAATCTGATATGCCAGGGTTTCATCTAAAACTTTAATGTAAAAAATATCCCCTACTTCCAGTTTATCCATATTGGTAAATAGTGTTTTTGTCGGAAGACCTCTATGTCCAGTCAGAACTGTATGTGTACTTTCTCCACCAACTGGAAGAGATGTACCCCAAAAATGTCCGACACCTGCCTGCAAAACTGCTTCACTTGTTCCATGATAAATTGGAAGTTCTATATTAATCTTAGGAATACGAATGTATCCCATCATTCCAGAACCATCTACGTTCAACAGTCCCTCATAGCGAGCATCTATCTCCACATCTTCTTGCGAAAATGGATCAATCAAATCAATATTTCCCAGCATTTCCTGATTGTATGCTCTCGCATCTTCCAACATCTGCTCTTTTTCTGCCTTACTCAACTTTACGCTTTCCTCATCATAATAGGATACCACTTTGGAGCCATTCTTTTCATTCAGATAACTACTGAACGTTGGATATAACAATACGGAGAATGCAACCAAAAGCACGATCAGACGAATCATATCTTTTATTGTTATCTTCCTTTTTTTCTTCTTACTCTTCATTTCATTCTCCCTGTTGTTATACTTGGAATTGCGGTTACCTTCCGTGGAAGATAACCGCCCATTCTTTAAATCTTATCTTATATCTCTGGTAAAACTATTATGCTTCTTTTCTTTTATCACGGATGAAGCTTACTGCTACACCGAATACAAGAAGAGCTGCGATTACAGCAAATGCAATTGCTCCACGTCCACCTGTGGATGGAAGGAGGGAACCAGTGCTGTTCTCGACTTTGACAATTTTGCCATCTACCGTTCCTTTATCTACAGTAAGAGTCCAGTCATTCTCATTCGCAGTAGTGCTCTTTGTGATGGTAACTTTAATAGCATCTGTCAGTTTATTGTAACCCTCTGGAGCCTTTGTCTCTTTCAGATAATATGTTCCTGCTGCAAGACCGTTAATATGTAAGTTGTATCCCTGTCCATCAATTTTACTTTCAACTGTTACCATATCATCTGTAGCATCCGCTGCGTTCTGATCAGCTGCATAAGAATATTTACCTTCAGCATCTTTTGTTACTTTAATAGGCTTGCTTTCATCAATTGCACCTTCTGTAGTTGAAGCGTACAAAGTAAAATGTGCATCTGCTAAGATTTCTTCTGGGGTACTATCTTTTTTTACCTTTAAGATATCTAACGGATAGGTCGGTGTCTTTGCTTCACTCGGTGTTGTAGTTGTTGTTTCACCTGGGTTATTACCATACTCTAAATGAGCACTGTTCTTTTCTGTTACAACTGCGGCTTTATTCACTTTTGCATAATATGTAACGGTGAATTCTTTTCCTTTGTTGTTTGCCTGATTAGTTCTTACCCATTCAGATAAATCAAGGACCATTTGTCTGTTGCCTTCACCGGAAAGTGTTGCTGTTGCAGGTGCTGTGCCTGCATCTGTAACACCTTCTCCGAATGCCACTTTTACATTAACTGTTGTAGCACCTTCTCTAAGAGCTGTTCCTGTTGCATCATTTACAAAATCAAGACCATTGGATAATACATCGTGGATAATGTACTGATACTGATCATATCCTGTTGTATCCGGGATAGAACCTTTTACGGTATATGTTACGACATCACCGATATTTACAGTTTCTTTATTAGCTATTTTCTCAATGCTTGGTGCTTCTGTTTTTAAATCTACTGTAGTATGCTCATTATCTACTGTTAACAAAGAAGACTGGATAGATTTTCCACCAGTTACATATACTAAGTAGTAACCTGCATCTAAGCTTGTAAATTTATAAGATGTTACATCTCCAAGTTTTTCAGAGTGTGCTGTAGCTTCTAATTTAGGACTATGTGTCAATGCGTATGTTGTAAAGTCGTTTGCAAAATCCTGAACTTTACCTGCTGTCTCAAGAGATGCTACAGCTTTTGAGAACTGCTCATCTGTAGAAGATTCCGTAACTTCTGGAATTGTTGGAACTGATGTCCTTAAGCTAGTTAATACGCTTACCAGTGCTGTTTTATAATCTGTATTCACTGTATATGCATAGTTCTTTGATCCTGTTGTACCAGACTCTGTCACATCAAATAATTTGTACAGATAAATGGTCTGATCTTTGAGTGTCTGTGTCGGAACGCCCGCTCCTGATTTCACATTAACGGTAAGCGTGTTTGCTCCAGCAGCTGCTGGTGTTGCTCCTTCTGCGGCAAATGCTGTGACAGACATAGCCATCATCATAATCGCTGCCAGCATTAATGCCATGATTTTTTTCATTCTCTTCATGTCCTTTATCTCCTTTTCTTGAGAATTTTTTTTATAGTTTTTCTGCTTTTTTATTTTTCTTGCATTTTTTATATCTCATTACGAAATATACCAGGAAAAGCAGAACAGCTATCAGGTAAATCAAATAGCTTCCGTATCCTCCGGTATCCGGAAGACCTGGGAAATGTCTATTAGTTATTGTGAAGGTAAATCCATCTTGCGATTTATCTATCGTTGTTGTATAACCATCCACTTTTGCTTCTGTGATGGAATACGTGTAATAATAAATTTCATCTCCATCTGTCTTGTATGCCGGGAGTTCCTTTATCACCTCCTGCCATTTAGATTTATCGATAGAACCTTCTATTTTGTAACTCTCGTAACCTGGTACTGGTTCTGTCGTTTCATTTCCTGCCTTATCTTTCCAAGTACGTGATATTGTTACCGTAATACTGTTTGGTCTTGAATGATCAAAATTGTTTAAATCTTTCCAAACTTTATTGATCGTCAGCTTGATGTTCTCATCACATGGATCCTGTGACTCGGATGGTTCCGGTGTATCACTATCTCCCGTGTTCAATGTTGTTTTAGTATCTGCCATCAATACTGCTTTTGCTGGTGATTCATAGGCATTAAGATCTGCTTTCACTGAATCACTCTTGCTTGCCAGAACAGCATTCTTTAAAGTCTCAAAGGTCTTTACCGGATTCATGTGTCCTATTGTATAAATATCCCATCCGCTTGCATCATCCTTTTCATGACTGCTGTTCAAGATACTGTTATTCTTTTCAATTTGATCTAATGATTGATCCAGTTTTCTATAAATACGATAATTGTTCTTTTCGCCTTCCACCTTTTCCTGGCTATTGAAGTCATATACCGTATCCAGTTCACTTTTTCCACTAAATGGTCCAACAAGATCTTTTGTTCCCCGAACCACATCACAGTAATACATGTTGTTGTTCTTCAAAAGTCCTTCATCGTTGAATCCAACAAAGCCACCACTTCGTCCGTCTTTAGCATCACCATCATTGTTATTTCCGGCTCCACCGGCATAGACATCATATCCTTGACTGACACCGTAGACATTACTATCTGTGATTTTTGTTCGATTCGCCTTGATCAGACTCACACTGATATTGGATTTGGCATCATTATCATTCAAAAGTCCATTTTCATCGCATGGAAGTTTGATGGATGAATCTCCAATCGTAATAATTGCAAGGTCTGTCTGTTGATTGTTATCCGTTGACTTTTTTGAAAGTCCTACAGAAATATCCAATCCAAGCAGATTTACATGAAGCAGTTTGCCATCATACAGCGCATCCACTTTAATAATTCCAAGATTAATCTTCAGAAGATTGGAGTCCTGGATTTTATCCAGATACAATGCCTTTATAAGTTTATTAACAAGTGAGAATATTACATTCACTGCTCCAGAATCCAACTTCAAATCTGCAAGATAAGCGAAACTTGTTCGTCCTGCAAAGCCGCCGGCTGTTCCACCTGACGCTACCTGTTTCAGTCCAATTTTCTGGTTCGTCTTGTCACCTGCTGTACAATTCGACATTCTTGCAAGATTTGCATATCCGATAAATCCTCCGGCAATCTGCTCATCTCCATTTGTACTCTGCACAGTGTAACCATCATCAGTTCCTGTAACTGCACAGTCATCAATGTGAGAACCAAAAATGTCCATAACTCCAAGAGCTCCACCAAGTAACTGTCCTGTATTGTCTCCAAGAACGTCTATCTTGTCTGCCTTAACTACTCCGCTCTTTCCAGAATAGCCGACAAATCCTCCGACACTGTTTAAACCTCTTACATTACTTAAGCTCGTTACTTTGCTGTTTTTCACAGAACCATTTAACAGGGAGCCGCCAAAACCTCCGGCTGTTCCGCTATAGGTAACCTGATTGTTCTGTCCGGATTTTATCGCTGTGTTTGCGCTGACACTTAAACCAGCATCCTTACTTCCGCTTACAGTTCCGTAATATACATAACTTCTAAACGCATCCAGCACATCGGTTCTTCCAAGCTTTAATAATTTATCAAGAAGCGAGGTATCATTTCCTGCACTGATATTGGCAACTCCGGCTACGTCAGCAACACCGAAGCATCCTCCGGCATATTCACCTGCGACTACGGAACGGATATTCTGTACAGAAACTCCTGCCTCTTCCGTATCCTTCTTACCGAGTACAGTTCCTTCCAGATTTCCGGCAAATCCTCCTGCCGCTTTTGCATAAGAAGTATTATTACTTTCACTTGTATAAGCACCATTTACGATGATTCCCCAGTCATCCCAGGCTTCCACATCCGCATAACAGATCGTTGCGACTGTGGCATTTAATACTTTTATCAAATCTGCTGGTGTACTTAACAGTTTATTCAGAAGCTGGCTGAGCAATCCTTCTCCTGCAGTTGGATTCAGTGTTGCTACACTTCCTGGTCTGGAGCTTCCGACAAATCCTCCGACATAGCTTCTTCCGTCAACTCGTCTCAGCTTTGTGACCTTGCAGCGTGCATCATTTTCGCCCCAGATCTGTCCACCGATCAGTTTTCCTACATAACCTCCGGCATAACCGCAGGTATCCTTGTCATCTACACCTTCTGACTGGACAATCAGTCCACTCTGATAACCCTCTACCGAAGATTTCTTAATCACCGGCACAAATACATTAAGTACCTGCAGCATTTGTCCTAATTGCAGATTAAGACCGAGGATATCAACTCCTCCAAGCTTTGCTGCTCCGCCGTTTATCATTTCCCCTGCAAAACCGCCGGCACATCGAAGCCCTTTAATTGTCTTCGCCTGATAAGCCTGTCCATTTGTAATAGTTCCGGTCTGCATTGATCCGACATAGCCACCGGCTGCTCCGCCATTTGCCAGTTTTGTCTCATCTCGGTAATTGACTCTTCCTGCTACAACATTGTATCCGTAAGCATACTTTCCTATGATTGCATCCAGTTCAGCCTGATTACTTACTGTTCCATGCTCCGCAAGATCACTTCCGTAACCACCCTTTTTTCCGACAAACTCCACCCATTTATTCCAGGTTTCATAATCCATCAAGGCAAGTGGTCCGTAAACTGCCGTATTTTCTTCCGTCGGATAGACAACACTAAGAGCTCCCAGGATGTTATCTACTTTTACCAGTCCCCACAACAAGGACAGGTTTCCGGTACTTGCCGTATCTGCTGACTCCATAAGTCCTGTGAAGCCACCAGCAATTTCTTTTCCGTATACTGACCGGATCCGGACTGCTTTGCAGACACTTGTTGGTCCGGTATAAGCTTTACCTTTCCAATTCTTTGTATTGTTTCCCCAGATATGACCGCCTTCATTATGCCCTGCATAACCTCCGGCCATACCTCGTTGTACCTGTGTTGTGGAAGCCGCATCTGCACGAACTGCACCACCGCAAGGAACACAAGTCGTAGAGCTGTTTCTGATCGTCGGTACAAAGTCCTCCGCTAATGATGCCAATGTATCTGACACATCAACAAGACCACCTAAGATACCAGTATCGCCAAGTACATTTGCCACATTTCCGGGTTCAAGATCTCCCACGTAACCACCGGCTGTAATCTGTCCAATGATATAGGAGAAGTTATTTGCATTAGAGTCCTGAATATGTCCGCCAGATATCTTTCCGGCAAAACCTCCTGCATCTCCAAGAACGTCATTTGCTGAGGCATCGGATGCTGTATTTTTCCAGGTCGCTTTTACTGCAAAACCTCCAACATCTCCTGTAACATTCGAATGTTCTATTGTAGAAACAACGACATTCAATGCATCCAGCACATGATTGATTCCTATTGAGTGACCAAGTACGCTCAATCCTTTTCCAACAGAAGCTGCGGAACCAATATTCATATAACCAATATATCCACCGGCATATCTTGCACCCGTTACTGCATATGTACTATCCTGTCCAAAATAATTTGAACTATCTTCACCCTCTAAATCTTTAGGAGGTGTTACCTTTGTATGTTTTAAATTTGTTACATCACAATGACTAACTTGAACTCCACTGCCATAACCAATAAAGCCACCAGCACTACCAGAATTCGTATCATCCGATTTGATTTTATTAGCCGTAACCGTAAATCCATTATCGGATTTAACTCCTGCATACTGTACATATGGAATGTAAGCATTAATCAGGTTCAGTAAATCTCCGACATTAATATTCAGACCTGTGATTCCTCCAAGAATGCTGATTCCACCTCCAGCATCTGCCAATGCTCCGGAGTAAACATTTCCGCCAAAGCCTCCGGCATAAGACTGCCCGTTTACATGATCCAGATTATAGACAGAATAATAGCTACCTTCTCCTGCGCCTTGGTTGTTAACCGTTCCACTCTGGAAGTTTCCGACAAAACCGCCAGCTGTATCTGCAGCAACTCCGCCTTTATCAACATAAGTAACCGTGCACTCTGTATAAGAAGGAAGCAAGTACGTGACAGCACCTAACAACTTATTTGCATTTAGCAAAGCCTTGACATCCGCTTCACCAGCTACATCTGCAAGACCTCCGGTCTGTGAAGAACCTACAAATCCTCCTGCAAAGCCATCTGTATCATTTGCTGTTACTTCTTTTAAATTTTTCACATCGGACTTAATGATCTCACAGCTGTTACTCCTTCCGATGAAACCACCGGCTGTATAATCCACTACTTCGCCGTTGGAATTTGTACCTGTTGCTTGTACAGTCATGCCTCCTGCGATGCCATTTACATGAGCTTCGTTGATTTTGACTCTGACACCTTCTGCCACAGAAAGCAGATTTTCTACTTTCAGCAAGTTGTTCAGTCCTAACAGATTCAAAGTCAGTCCGTTTCCACCAGCCAGATCTCCCGGACCTGCACAACCGATAAAACCACCTACTCTGTTTTTTGCCGAAACAGATTTTACCTGATTCAATGTTACAGTATCCACATCTCCACCAACAGCCTCACCAAGTGCTCCGCCGGCATAATTTTCTTTTGCTTCAACTATATATCCATCATTTACTCCCGTCACTGTTACATGATGCACAGTAAATCCAAGAAAGTTTCCGATTCCAAGCGTATTATTTAAAAGTCCTGTGACATTTGCTGTTGTTACACTTCCTGCAATACCTCCGACACGATTTTCACCTGCCGTAACTGTTTTCAATCCTGTAAGCACATTATCTCTTTGTGCTACGCTACTTGCATCTGCTCCACCATGTTTCCAATAAGGAAGTTTATTTAGATACTCTGTACTGGATTCTGCAATATAGACGCCATCACCGCCACCAAGAATACCACCAGAATAACTCTTACCAGCCTCAACTGAAACAGATGAACAATCCATGTTACATCCCAGGATTGCTGATGGTGCAATTCCTACAAGTGACAGAAGCATACCTGCTTTTTCCGGATCACTCGACAAAAGACCCGTCAACAAGTCTTTCACTGTTGTTAAAAGGCTTGCATCCTTGACTTCTTTATTTCCAAGGTTTGTAATCCATCCAACTGTTGAAATACCGCTCACACCACCGGCATAACTTCCGCTTGCTTTAACTGCAATGCTTCCGCTTGCTCCGCAGTTGACTGCATAGCTGTTTGTCTGTGCTCCTACAATACCACCTTGATAATTTTCACCGGATACTGAGACATTACATTCTGTCAGATTGCAATTTAGCAAGATACTCTGTGGCTGCATTACTCGAATAAGTTCAACACCTACATCACTTAACAAACCTCGGATTTCCGCATCTCTGCTGATTCCCGAAAATCCTCCGCCGTATTCTTTTGCAGTTACAGAATAACTACTGTTTTTCACAGAGCAGTCAAAGATTCTTGTTCCTACCTGCTGTCCTACAAAACCACCAGCATAATCTTTACCGGCAGCTCCGATAGTTCCTGCCAGATTCTCTACATGACAGTTTTTAATATTTACATTTTTGTATCCAGTAGGAATTAAACTACCAACCGGCAATGCCTTGTCCAGAAGAATTGTGATCAAATCTCCAAGTCCAAGTCCCGGAATTGCATTTAACAATGATGATAATGCATTCACCGTTACTCCAAGAGCTTTCGACAACCCGTCATACTCTGTTACACCTTCTGTATAACCGACAAACCCACCAGTACGGTCATTAATATTCGAAACACTGACTTTTCCTGTCACATCACAGTTTTCAATGGAAACATCTCCCACTAGCCTTCCGGCAAATGCACCTGTTGCATAAATCGTCGGATCCTTTGCTCTTGCATTTAAAAGTGCTGATAATGTATCTTTCAAATTCAGGTTTACGTTTCCAAATGTTAAAACTCCTACTAATAAATCAACTACACCACCTACAAGCCATCCAAGTCCTGATGTGAGTCCACTTATTATGGTCTGAGTGTTTTTATGTTCATTCGTATTATTTTGTACATTTACATTTCGTAATTCCAGGTTTGATACAGAGACCGTTCCGGCACTGACACCAATGTTGTTTACATTAACCTCATTCGTAATTGTTCCAAAAAAACCAATTCCTATATACTTAGAACCATCCATTTCTTCTGTCTGGTTCACATTCACATTAGAAATTACAGGTCTTCCAGTTGCCAAAATAGAATTTCCGTCCGTAAGTGTCGCCTGTCCATCTGCTAACTTTGCACCTTTGATATCTCCCGATACCATAAGTGGCGTCCAAAGATCATCTTCTTGATTTGAATTCACACCATCCTTTGATAAGTCAATATCTCGGAAAATGATGTAATTTGCATTGGATGAATATTTAAGATTGCCGTATTCACTCCTTAATTTATATTTATCTATATTTTTGTCAGGAAGACCATTTTCATTGACTCCACAAAATTCACCGGTTCCAACAGTAAGTCCGCCCAGTAACGTCCCTAAAAGACCACCTACGCCTTTAAGCAAACCTGCAAGAATGTTATCGTCGGAAAGGTTTACATTCGCCAGCTTGTATTTACCGTTCTCTACACCGTTTGTTTTATCTTTATAATATAGATATGAGTTTTCTCCTTTGACATTGTCCGGCTTTGGGTTTATAAGACCGTGCGTAGTTGCACCTTCTTTTGCTACAGCATCCAGGCCAAGGTCCGCATCTCCCGGATAATAAGGACTGTAAAAAGGATTGCCACCAAACAGACCAGTTACCAAACCCGGTTTGTAATAAACATACAGTCTAGGAGTTACGCTCTTATTGCTTCCAATCGCCCGCAACTGTGACTCATTTCCGATCAGAATATATTTCTTCCCGGAAACTTCTACATATAACTGCCCTGGTTTTGTTCTTCCATCTGCATGCTCACCATCTAGCCACTGAACTCCATTCGCCGCTTTTTCTGTCAATTGATCCGCAACCAATTCCGGCTTATCCGAATTAAACTTCTGCGATAACACGTAATTATGAGACTTACTATAAGTCAGATACTCCTGATCTTCTCCATCCGGATAAATCATCTGTCCCATACCAAACTGTGGTGCATCATAATCCATCGACATAACTGGTTCCGTTTCAGATTCTTCCTGTGCAAGCACCATCAACTGATATGGATTGTATATGTAGATTGTATCCGTTTCCTTATCATACAGCGTTGGTGTTTCGTTTTCTTCTAGTTTCGTGCCTGTGATAGTTCCGGTAAATGAATCCGGTACTGACCAAATCTGTTCCGAGTTCATCTGGATGTCATTCATCAAAATGTACTGAGCATCTGCACCGTATTTCAGCTCTGTGCCTTCACTCTTTACCACTTCTCCAGAACCAATCTGTCCATCCTTATCACCTGTGTAAATATAAGCATCTGAACCAATCTGTTTTAATTGTTCATAATTATAAATGCATATTTTACTATCCTTATAATAAGCATCTATATTATCTGTTGATTCCGCTTTAACATTTCCACCGGACGATTCCGATTCGTCATTTTTCGAGTTTTCACTTGTTTCCTCCGATATCTTAGATTCGGATTCCGTGGTGCCATTTATTTCATCTGAAACTGTGGACTCGGTTGATACTTCACCATTACTCTTATTGGCATCATCAGAAAGTGCCACTTGACTAGTGTTGGTACCCGATGGATTTACATCTGCTGCATCCGCAATATTCACTTGAGAAAATAAGATAGCCATACATAGTATTACTGCGATAATTCTGTTCTCTATTCTTCCTTTTTTCTTCATATCTGGACCTCTAATCGGAATAAAAATTCCTACCATTTACTCAATATTGCATTCTAATATCTAGAATGATTTTTTAGCATAAAATAACTAATTTTATTATAATATCCGTTAAAATTTCTTTCATTTTCATCAAATACCTACTGGACTTTTTCCTTACTCTTCTCTGTTTGATTCTACTTTCTGCACCCACTCTTTTTGCATAGCCGCAGTAAAAAAACATTGAAGCAATTTCATGGAAAACGCTCCACATTCAGCATTTACAATCATCCTTACCGCCTCGGCATGTTTCAGTTTTCGTTTATATGGTCGCTCACTGACCAAAGCATCATAGGCATCCACCAAACCGACCACCTGAGCACAAAGCGGAATCTGATCTCCCTTTAAACCGTCCGGATATCCAGAGCCATCAAATCTCTCATGGTGATGTCGGCAGATTTCATAGCTGTACTTATTCAATTTCTCTGTTGTCATACCATTCGGAAATCTCAATGTCATCTCTGCACCGGTAATTGGATGCTGCTTCACGACTTCCATCTCGTCTATCGTTAATTTCCCATTTTTATTCAATATTTCTATCGGTACCCGGATTTTACCAATATCATGGATTGGTGCCAGGTGTGATACATTTTCAATCTCTTCTTCGGTAATTCCATATTCCGGATAATTTTTCTGCAGTTGGCGATAAACCTGCTCCGTATAAAAACTAATATCATCCTGATGTTCCTTTTCCACCAGATTATTGTGATTCAATACCGCAACAAGCAAAGAAACCATATCCCAATACTGTTTCGTGATATTCTTTTCTTTCTTCCGCAATTCCTGTTCCATATTAACAATCGTATCTGGAATGACCTTCGCATTATGTAATGTGAGAATGGCAATATTCTCCGTCTCATCTACATATCTTTTTGCTTCCATCCAAATATAAGAATCTGCTTCATTATCACATATTCTGCGGTAGGACATATCATCTTCCATACAGCCGTCTACTAAGTGTTCCGTAAGCTTTTCGCTTGTCAAAAATCGTCTTAACTTCTGGCGATCCTGTTCATATACATATTGTTCCGTGTACTTCCTTATAAACTCATCATAGGTAGCTGAATCACTTACTTTATCATAGACTTCATGTACGTGGGAATAAATACATTCATATGTTTGATCCTTTAAATTCAATTTTATAACTACATAAAAACGTCCAAAATATTCATCTTTGCCCGGTTGAATAATATCTGATATTTTCACATTTTCCAGCCTGTTATTATAAGTGTTCTGCAGATCCAGTAACACCTTATGTACCTTGCAGCAATCTGAATAATTTCTGGAACAGTATCCGTCCTTCTCCAGACATCTGCTAATTGCCATTGTTGACTCTGTACAGTTAATAACGTCCATAAGAGAAATTTCTTCCGGTCGTTTTTCCAGCATATAGCCTCCATTCGATCCCTCTGCCGCTTTAACAATTTCTTTTTCTTTTAATTGCTTTGTTATTTTAGGAATGTAACTTGCCGGAATATTTAATTCACGAGATAGTTCTGCTGTAGTTATTACCTTATTTTCTGATGCTAGATAACATACGATTCTAATGGCATAATCCGTTGTATTTGTAAGCTGCATAATGTCACCCTCTCTATCCGTCCCCAATAATGATTTTTATCCTGAACATTTTTCTTGTTTCTTTCATTGTAAAAAGGAAGAATCATACTTTCAGGTTCTTCACTTCACAAGCACAATTCTTCCTTTTTGCCTTAATGATATTTTCTTTTTACTTTTCTGAAAAATACCATGCTTCCAATGCCAATCAGTAAAACCACAATCAGCATCATAATCCAGCTATTATTCTGAATATTTCTTCCGGTTACGGGCGGTGCCACGGTTGATGTATTTGTAAATTGGATATCTTCCGTTCCTGTTGCTGCCATTGTAAATGATGCTGCTTCTCCAATGGTTTTCGATCCACCATTTATCGAGTATGACACCTCGAAGTTTGTTCCCGGTGCTGTCTCCGTAACGGTATATGTCCATCCTGTCGGTAAGCAACTGATATCTACAGATTCATCTTTTTTCAATGTAAAGGCTGCCTGATTATTTGTGAAAGTCAGTTTTTCTGCTGTTCCATTTCCTTCTTCAATAACAGCTGAAAGATATCTTCTCCCAGTGTTGTTTCCTGTCTGGGAAGCTGTTTCTCATTATTCTGTTCTTTCTCAACCTGTTTCTTTTTCATGTTTCATTCCTGCTTCATATCAACTTAGATAATCAAGGTATCCTTTTATGTACTGGTTAAAGTATAGCACTTGTTTTTTGCAAAAATAATACAGAAAATAGGAAGATATTTTCACGTTTTACTACAAAAAGTTTGTAGTTATCGATTCTTTGCACAAAAAAAGAAACCATACCGTGAAGATATAGTTTCTCCTGAAATTACAGTGTTTCTGCCATTTTAAAAAGAACAATTCCATTTCTGACAGCTAGCATTTCTGCCGAGTTTTTAAAATCAATTCCTGAAATATCTTTAATTTTTTTCAACCTGGAAGAAAGTGTACGATAATTCACATACAGTTTTTCCGCCGCCTTATTCGCACTCTTATCACAGTCCAGATATGCCTGCAGTGTTTCAATCAATTCACCATCGTGTTCTTTATCATGCCGATATAATTTCACAAGTGACTCTGGCACATATTCCATCAGTTCATCACGACTTTTGATTTTTTCAAAAATCTGGAAAAAGCCGAGCTTAGAGAAATCGGCTACCGATATATTCTTATCACCATAGAGATATCTGATCATATCCATATAGTCTATGATTTTCTTTGAATCCTTAAAAGATTTTTTCAAATCTCCATATCCATTAACAATACTTCCAATGCCAATCTGAAAATCCGTTGTCTTATTTCTGTGAAAAATCTGCTTCTGTACTGTCTGATATAATTTTTCCATTTCTTCCCGGAACCCTGCTTGTGTTTCCCCAGGCTTAATTTCATGAATACACACAATCTGATTCAGATTCCGGTAAATATGTTCATCCGGAAGTAATCTCTGAATCTCGCCTTCTATCACTCCGATTTCTTCTAATTCTTCTTTTGTATAATAATCTTCGCTATTGCTTGAAATCGTATGAAAACTTACCACACAATATTGAGCTGTATCTTTCAACTTTAGCATTCTTGCAGCTTTACTCAATTCATCGCCCGTTAATAAACCATTAAGCAAGCTATATCCAATATCTCGTTGATATTTTTTTTCTATCTGATTTTGAGCATATGTTCCCATAAAACTATACTGTAAAGTAAAAACAGCATTTTCCAATGCCATATAGTCCAGTATTGTTAATGGCATATTCACTTCCGTGACTACCAAATAAACTTCTACCCGGCCTAACACATGTATTTTTGTAATATATTGCGTATGCTCTTTTCTCTGTTTTTTGTATTCAAATCTGGTAACAATATCCGGTTTATATTTCTCAACATTTTTCTCAAATACAAAATCAGACAGATCCTGCGTTGTGGACGCACAGCAAGTTAAGTTACTATAATATAACGCTACCGGATTGCCAATCATGGAAGACAATAGAAACAAAATATTTTTAGTTGGATCTTCAAAATTCTCTCCATCCAATAACATGTTAGAAATATTGTCGTGTGTCAATTTGAAATAAATCAACCGTGCGATATTTTCATCATAGATCTGCAGAATAACATATTTTATAATACCCCAATAATACTCATCTTCCGAAATTTCTATCACTGGAATATTACGTTCCGAACAAAACTTTAATAAAATATCATAATAATTGACTTTCTGTACCATGTCCGGATGCTGCTTTATAATAAATCCACTGACCTGTTTCTTCTCCAGTTCATTCAAATGTTTCCGAAACTCTCTCTCCGTTTCTCCGAAATACACTTTCATATTTGTAAGAAGAAGCTCTCCTCCAGTCAGATATCTTTCCATATCTTCTATTTCGATAATTCGTATACCTTTAATTTCCTGATTCAGATTTTCTTTACATATCACTAATCTCATATCAGGAAATTGTTTCGATTCTAATAATTGTTTTACCGTATAAGCCATTCAGCACCTCGTCAAATTCGTCTTTTGTTGTCTACATTGGTTGTACCAGCATCTGATGTTGTGTTTTCAAAAGTGGCATAAGTAAACAGTATAATTATACCCTCCCCCGAAATTTTCTGTCAATTTCTTCATGCGTATAAAATGCATATTTTATATAGATTCAAATAAAAAAGATAGCTCGCATCTTTGTCGAACTGTCCATTACTTCTTCAGGCTGCGGATAAAAGTCATAAAAATTTCTCTTTCCTTCTCATCCAAGCCATCCCAAATCTCAAGTATTTCTTTTTGCTCTTTTGTCAGATCCAATCTGCTTTCATCATCTGAAAAAAATTGTGCGATTGTAATTTCAAAAGCATCACATATTTTTTCCAGATTAGCCATCGTCGGCATACTCTTCTGATTCAGCATATTTCCCAGAGCCGTCTGCGTTATTCCTGTAAGCTGAGCTAACCTATATTTTGTATATCCTCGCTTCCGGCATAGTTCCGCAATTCTTAACGGAATATACTCTTCCACACACAAGTATATACACCTCTCTTCTAGTCTATGATACCAATATTGTACCTGTTGACCAGAAGATTTATTAGACATTTATTTATTGATTATATACTCTTGTACACAAGACTTTTTAAGTAAAAAATATAGCTAGACAGTCCACGATATTCAGTTGTTGCATATATTTATGATACTTTCTACGAGGAAATCTGTCAAATACATGTTGTTAAAAAATGATATTATAACTCAAAAATCCTGATAGATAACTTTATCTATGCAGTTACCTATCAGGATGGGAATTTTATCTTACACCACGATCAGCTCCTCTCTCCGGCTTATCTTTTCCCTGTTTTTCTTGGATGATTCTCTTATTGATTTCCAAGCGTTCATGAATCGATGGTTTCTTCTTTTTTCCTTCCATTGTCTGCTTCTGCTGTTCCGGTTTTCTATCTGCTTTTCCTGCATCCTTAACCACTACATTTGTTTCGGTGCTTGTTCCCCGCTCATCTGCTCTTTCTTTATTTCTTTCTTCTATCTGCTGTTCTCGTCTTTCCTGCACACCTTTTTCTTCCAGACTGCAAAAGCTCTGCAAATACGGCAATACATGATTCTGCATATCTGTTAGATCTTCCATATATTTCTGATACTCTTCATTACCTTTTCCTTGCTGATAGCTAATCCAACTTTCATCCGTCAATTTCATTTCATTCTGCATTTTTAATTGACTGATGATACCGCCGTTTCCAGTACCAATATCTATCTTACCTTGAAAATGATGCAGCATCTTGTCGCCCTTCTCAGCATAATATACTGTAAAAAACATCTGTGCTGTCGTTTTTGGTTCGTTTGTGTTTGGATCACGGTCAGCGTACCAGGCTTTGGAACAGAGAGAAGGGCGTATTATCCGCCAGGGAAATCATAATAAAAAGGTTCATATCTTCCGATATGTAACAGAATCCACATTCGACAGCTACATGTGGCAGCTGATCGAGAATAAGCAGAAATTCATTTCTCAGATTATGACCAGCAAAGCACCTGTGCGAAGCTGTGAAGATGTGGACGAAGCGGCACTTTCCTATGCAGAGGTCAAAGCACTTGCAACCGGAAATCCGGCAGTAAAAGAGAAGATGGCATTAGATGTGGATGTGGCGGAATTAAAGCTTTTAAAAGCCAACCACATGAATAACCAGTACCGACTGGAAGATGATATTGCAAGGAACTTTCCACAACAGATTGCAAAACTGACGGAGATCATTGACAGCTACAAGGCAGACATCGCTCATTATTCTGAGCATAAAAGCACAGATCCAGAGCAGTTTACTATGGAGATTGGTGGCAAAGTGTTCACAGAAAAGAAAGAGGCAGGAGCAGCACTTCTGGCGGTATGTAAAGATATT
>OLNC01001109.1_pt1 | contig 17729 bp, 15 predicted proteins | sample 1672011 | NCBI WGS metagenome assembly OLNC01 (sample SAMEA3136636, study PRJEB25190) | human gut metagenome | biome: human gut; feature: human-associated habitat; material: faeces | place: Austria | collected 2013 | reverse complement strand
TTGGTAACTACTATAAATCACTTATTGAACAGAAATAAGTACGTTAGTATTTGAAAAGCTCGAATAATCAGAATTGATGGAGGAAAACTTCATTTTTCCAGTCGCTCAATATTAAAAATAATGGAGTCAGATATAGGAGGATATATGAAGTTTCGTGAACTTCCACAAAAATGGAAAATGACTGTGACTATATTACGAATTTTAGCAGTGGGTCTACCAATTGTATTTCTGTGTTGTTTTTAATACTACTTGTCATATTTAACCTTTTTCTGAATTCATACCGAGCAGAAAATGCCATACAGCGGGCAAAGCTCGTTAAAAATGACAGTGAACTCATAGGGGAACGTATTGAGATTCCAAGAGACGGAAAAGCCAGTGTAAAGGCAAATTTTTATGTGCCGGATTCTATTGGCGATGGACGATTACCGGTTGTATTTAATATTCACGGAGGCGGCTTTGTTGGAGGAGACGCTGATGGGTTACAGTGCCGGAGCCTATTATGCCGCAGACAGCACGAGATTGCTGCAAAAAGCAGATTTCCAAATGGCATCGTTGGTATTGTGTTATCCGTGGACTACCGGACTGAGTGCAGATAAGCTGGAAAAAGATTATCCGCCTACACTTTTTATTCTTTCTGGACAAGATCCAATCTCTCAGAAAGCAAAAAATTATGTGAAGGATATGAAATCTGCGGGATTAGAACTGGAAGTGATAGAGTATGAAAATGCAGTTCATAGTTTTATTGAGTCCAATAACCCGGAAGGAATGGCTGAAAGTACGGTTGATATGTCAAATGTAATCAATCCAGAACAGGAGTCTCTTGCCAGAGAAGCAGAGGCAGCCATTTCGGAATGGATTAGATTGCAATAAACAAAAGACGATATTATTATCCCTAATGGAACGCCACAATTCCAGTTTTTGAAACTGAGGAATTTGGAGGATTGAATTATGTGGAATGAATTAGGCATAAGCGGAGCAGCCTGTCGATGTAATTGTAATTCTATGGTCATCGGGGTATAATTATCATAATATAATGAAAGCAGGTGAGTTCCATATGACAAAGGTAAACGGTAAAATGAAATATCAGAGAATATTTGTAATTGTGCTGGATTCGGTCGGCATGGGATATATGCCGGATGCAGCTAAGTTTGGAGATGAGGGAGCAGATACGCTCGGTCATCTGGGCAAATATCTGCATGAGGATAAGTTGCTTCATCTACGGAGTCTGGGTCTGGCAAACCTGAAAGCAATGGAAGGTATTCATCCTGTTGAGAAACCGCTGGGCTGCTACAGGCGAATGAAAGAGCAGAGCAATGGCAAGGATACGATGACCGGACACTGGGAAATGATGGGTATCCATACGACAAAACCGTTTAAGACATTTACGGAAACCGGTTTTCCGCAGGAGCTGATCGACGAGCTTGAGAAGCAGTGTGGCAAAAAGGTTATCGGAAATAAAAGCGCAAGCGGAACAGAGATCATTAAAGAACTTGGTATGCAGGAGATGCAGGAAAATGCGATGATCGTTTATACTTCTGCAGATTCTGTATTGCAGATCTGTGGAAATGAAAAGACATTTGATCTGGCAAATCTGTATCGCTGCTGTGAGATCGCGAGAAAGCTGACGCTCAAAGAGGAATGGCGAGTAGGTCGCGTAATTGCAAGGCCGTATGTCGGTGATTCACCGGAGAACTTCAGGCGAACCAGCAACCGCCATGATTATGCATTAAAACCGACGAATAAAACAGCAATGGATGCGTTGAAAGAAAACGGTTACGATGTGCTGGCAGTCGGTAAGATCCATGATATTTTTGATGGGGAAGGAATTACAGATTCCGTCCATTCCGTAAGCTCTGTCAACGGAATGAATCAGACGATTGATTATGCAAAGACAGATTTTACAGGACTTTGTTTTACAAATCTTGTTGATTTTGATGCGCTTTGGGGACACCGCAGAAACCCGGAAGGATACGCGGCAGAGCTTGAGCGTTTTGATGTGAAACTAGGTGAGTTTCTGAAAGTTCTCAGGGATGATGATCTTTTGATGATCACTGCGGATCATGGAAATGACCCGACTTATACAGGAACCGACCACACAAGAGAATATGTACCGCTTCTTCTGTATTCGCCGAAACTGACAATAAGAGGAAGTCTGCCGGAGTCTGATTCCTTTGCTGACATCGGCGCAACGATCGCAGCAAATTTCGGAGTTGCGATGCCGGAAGAAACAATCGGCACACCGATGAAAGAAATTTTAGATTGAAAATAAATACAGGCACAGATCACATAAAACAGTGGTTTGTGCCTGCTGCTTTACAGTGGCAGTATGAGAGCAATCGTGCTGCCGTTTTTATCGCTTTTCAGGACTTTTACTTCTCCTCCATGCTGTCTGGCAATTTCATTTACGAGCGCGAGCCCCAGTCCGGCACCGCCCATGGCGCGGCTTCGTGACTTGTCTACACGGAAAAAAGGGGCAAAGATTTTTTCCTGATATTCCGGAGAAATACCGATTCCGGTGTCAGATACTTCAACGAGGGCGCAGTCTGTCGGAACAGGAGGAACAGCAGTGTTCAGGAGAGATTTTTTCTGCCGGATGTTTACCGTTACTTTTCCACCGGGATGGTTGTATTTAATCGCATTTTCCACAAGATTATACACAGCACGGTAGAGAAGAAGATAACTTCCGGTGATGGTACAGTCTCCATCCTCCTGAATCAGCTTAATTTGTTTTTGCTCAGCAATTGAAGTCAGGTCGCAGAGAACTTCATCTGTAAGCTCTGCCAGCGAGATTGTTTCAGAACGTTCAATCGTCTGTATCCCGGTCATATCGAGAAGTATTTCTGCCAGATGGGAGAGTCGTCCGGTCTGTTCCTGAATCATGGAAAAAAGCTTCTGATATTCATCAGCGGAGGGCTCTTTCTTGCGGGAAAAAACTTCCAGATTTGTCTGCATGACCGCAAGGGGTGTGCGAAGCTCATGCGCGGCACTGGCAGAAAATTGTTTTTGTGCGGTAAAGGCATCATTCAGACGGGAAAGCATTTCATTAAAGGAAAGTGTCAGATTCGAGATCTCATCGTTGCTGTCCGGTACTTCAAGTGGTTCGGAGAGGTTTTGTGCCTGGATTTTTTCAACTTTTGTGCTGAGATTGTGCAATGGTTTTAATGCCCGGCGACTGACAAAATATGTGCAGGCACTGCTCAGCAGAATGATGAGTACTGTAGTGATAAGGCTTCGGATCTGAAAAAGCTGTTTGGTCGTTGTTACCTGTTCTGAGAGATCAGGAAACAAGATAGTTGGATCTATGTTAAAAGTAATTGGTGAAGAATCGGTTTTATTAATTTGTACGATATAATTTTGCAGGTGGTCCATACCGGTAACTGCGGACTGACTGATAAAAAAGTACATCAGTATGCAGGTGATTGTTACAAGCAGAGCGGTGATCAGTGTCAGACGCCATTGCAGGGAGAGTTTTCTGGAAAAATTTTTCATGATATTTCCTCCATCAGAATATATCCCTGTCCGATTTTATTCTGAATCGGATCAAAGCCCAGTGCAGCACGAAGTTTTTTGCGCAGAGAAGAAATGTGGACGCGGATTGAATTACTGAAACTGTTAACACTTCCGTCCCAGAGATGTTCGATCATTTCCTCGGGGCTGATGATACGACCCTGATGGAGCAGGAAATATTCCAGAAGTGCACTTTCTTTTCGGGTAAGGGAAAGAGTCGCATCATCTACACTGGCTTTCCGTGTGCGAGTATCAAAAATGATGCGGCCACATTTCAGACAGATGTCTTCCTGAATAAATTTTCTACGGGTGAGACTGCGGATTCTGGCTTCCAGTTCTTCAAAGTGAAAAGGTTTGGTGAGGTAATCATTGGCGCCAAGATCCAGTCCCTCTACTTTGTCCTGAATCTGTCCACGGGCGGAAAGAATCAGAACCGGTGTGGTGCTGTCAGATGTACGGAATTGCTGCAGAATGTCAAGACCGTCTGTTCCCGGAAGATTCAGGTCCAGAAGAATCAGATCGTAACTTTCTGTCATACATAATTCCAGTCCTTCGTTTCCATCAAAACAGGTATCTGTTTCGTATCCATTCATGCGAAGACCCTCTGCGATGGAGCAACAGAGCTGTTCTTCATCTTCTATAATTAATATATGCATGTAAGCTCTCCTTTTTAAGTGGTAGTACCTGAGAATTGTTTTGTATCAGGTATTTCGATAATTCTGTCTGATAGTATCATATCATGTTGGACATAAAATTCCTGTAAAAAAAATTACATATTTCAATGAAATCGGCATTTTGATCAAAAAATTTCATTTTCGTGTTTTCTTAACACCAATTTTATGTACAGTATGGTATAGTTTTGTCTATAGTAATCGCAGTGAGCACAGCTCACGCTGTAAAATGCAAACGAAATCAATTGAAGGGAGATATATATCATGAAATTCAGAATGAAAAAAATAACAGCACTTATGGCAGCTGCAGTATTGGGAGCATCCACCTTTGGAGGAGTATCCGTAATGGCAGCAGAAAGTACAGAAGCAATGGCGGTTCCGGCAGACCAGGCCGGAATGGTAGTTGATGATGATGCAGTTGCTGCAGAGGGGGATGCAATCCCGTCTGATTTTATACAGGGTACTTTCAAACCATCTGAGACAACTGTGCAGGCACAGGATTCTTATGAGTATCCATTCCTTGGACTTAACATGAAACTTCCAGAGGAACTGCTTAAACAGATAAAAGCGCAGACTATTGCGATGATCTCAAATGAAGGATGGAATGACACTGCAGATGCAATTAAATATGCATATATAAGCTGGAGCGAAATGACCGAGGAGCAGAAAGAGGCAGAGGTTGACAAGCTTGGAACAGCGTATGATGACTGGTGCAATAGTCTTGCAAAAATTGGAGTGATTGGAATCTATGACGAAGATTCTGAGAAAGAACTGGATGAGATCACAGGCTGTACAGAACACAAAGAAATCGGAAGCAGCAGTGATGGAAAGTATAAATATTATCTGAGCACTAATAAAGATGCAGATGAATCCCTGAAAAAAGAAGTGGAAGAAATTGATGTGACACTCACAGAGATGACACCGTTCCAGCAGCTTTCCGCATTTGATCAGCCACAGGATACCAGCAATGCAGGTGATTCTACAACTGTGGGTAAATTTGAGACAAAAGGTGTTGACGGAAAAGACTATACAGAAAAAGTATTTAGCGATTATGACCTGACTCTGGTCAATATTTTTACTACCTGGTGTTCTCCATGCGTCAATGAGATTCCGGAACTGGAAAAACTCTATGAGGAGATGAAAGAAAAAGGAGTCGGTGTTGTCGGTGTTGTTCTTGATACAGTAGGAGATGACGGAAAACAGGATGATGCTACCGTGAAAAAAGCTGGTGTTCTTCAGGAAAAGACAAAAGCTTCTTATCCTTTCCTGATTCCGGATTCAACAATGATGAATGGACGTCTGAATGGCATCTCTGCTTTCCCGGAAACCTTCTTTGTTGACAAAGATGGAAATATTGTAGGAGAAACATATTCCGGAAGCCATAGCCTGGATGATTGGAAGAAAATCGTAGAAAAAGAGCTTGCGAATGTTTCAAAATAAAAGAGTATAGTTGTGATAACCGGCAATGCCGGTTTCCGGCAGAAAGATAAAAGATAACTATGATAAAAAAAATAACAGAAACAAAATGGGCAGGAGTTGTTTTGGCAATTCTTGGAATCCTTCTGATGATCTTTGGAATCTACAGAGGCGAGATGTCCGTTGTTTTTACAAAAGCAATTAATATCTGCATGGAGTGTATTGGAATTGGATAATAAAAAAGTGAAAATAAACGAATGGCCGCGACATGGAATCCAGGCATTGTGGGCACTGCTGACTAACAGTCATCTGTCTGGTTTTGTGACCGGCAAGATCTATACCGGAAAGCTGAAAAATGTCTGTGTTCCGGGGCTGAACTGTTATTCCTGTCCCGGTGCGACAGGCGCCTGTCCGATTGGTTCTCTTCAGGCGGTAATTGGAAGCTGGAATTTCAAAATGGCATATTATGTGGTCGGATTTCTAATTTTTGTGGGAGCATTGCTGGGCAGACTGGTCTGCGGATTCCTGTGTCCGTTTGGACTGATTCAGGATCTGCTCAATAAGATTCCGTTTCCAAAGAAAATCAGGACATTTCGCGGAGACAAACTGCTTCGCAAACTGAAATATATAATTTTTCTTGTGTTCGTAATTTTATTGCCGATGTTTGTGGTAGATATCATGGGACAGGGTGCACCGTATTTCTGCAAACTGATCTGCCCGGCAGGAACATTGGAAGGTGGTCTTCCGCTTGTATTGTTGAACAGGTCCATGCGGAGTGCAGTTGGATGGCTTTACATATGGAAAAATGTGATTCTGGTGATTACGATCATTTTGACTATTCTTATTTACCGGCCATTCTGCAAATATATCTGTCCGTTGGGAGCTTTTTATTCTATATTCAATAAAGTATCTGTTTTTCGCTATCGTGTAGATGAGGCGAAGTGCATTCACTGTGGGAAATGTGCAAAAGCATGCCAGATGGAGGTCAACCCTGTGGAAAACCCGAACAGTGCAGAGTGCATCCGTTGTGGAAGATGTAAGAAAGCCTGTCCGACACAGGCAATTCAGTGTGGAGTAAAGAAATAATATTAATGCCGTCAGATGGCCCGGAGCTAACTGGCGGTATTTTTACGTTATAGGAAATTACTCCGTAATCTTCCTGTTACATAAAAACGTGACGAAATATTGCATAAGATTTGTATAGGTAAATATTGGTGTGTCTGGTATAATAAGTTTACCTGTATCAAAAAAGAAAATGGAGGAGGGGATAAGTAATGATTTGTGGAATGACATATTTTCAGATATGTTTGTATTTTTTGTTTTATTCTTTTGGAGGATGGGTAGTTGAGGTCATCTTCCATGCGGTGGCACTTGGAAAGGTGATAAACAGGGGATTCCTGAATGGTCCGGTCTGCCCGGTATATGGTTTCGGAGTGCTGTCTGTTTTTGCTCTGCTCAATACAATTCAGAGCGGCGGACATGTGATGAGTGAAGGAATGATCTTTGTTTTTGGATTTGTGCTGGCCACGCTGGTAGAATTGATCGCCGGATGGCTGCTTGACGTATGCTTTCATGCAAGATGGTGGGATTATTCAGATAAGCCGCTGAATTTTCATGGATATATCTGTCTGGAGTTTTCACTGATCTGGGGACTTGCAATCGTGATGGTCGTAAAAGTTTTTCAGAAGTATGTGGAGAATCAGGCATCACACACACCGGCAACGTGGGAATGGGTTGTGATGGCAATCTTGTATGCGGCATATTTTGCGGATTTTGTAGTGACTGTCGCAACGATCCGCGGACTGAACAAGAAGCTTACCAGACTGGATAAAGTCAGCTCCGATATGAGAATCGTAAGTGACAAACTCAGCAACACACTGGCGATGACCACGATCGATACTGTTCAGAAAGTCGGTGAGGGCAAAGTGCAGGTTGCACTTGCAAAGGCAGAGCTGCGTGATGCAACAATAGCGCAGAAAGATAAGTCAATCGAAACGCTTCGAATGAAAAAAGCAGAACTTCAGGCACAGTTTGATGAGCTGTCCGGTTCTATCACAAACCACACTGTATTTGGACAGGGACGAATCATCAAAGCTTTTCCTGAGATGAAACACAGAGATTATTTTGAACTGATTCAGGAACTGAAGAAAAAATTGAAATAGAGTTTGCTGTGAAGAACACCGCCAGGGAATGTCTGCACATAGTGCAGATGTTTTTCCTGGCGATTATTGTGAAATTGTACTTTTATACTTCTTGACAAATTATCAGATTCTTATATAATTATCATAGATAATTAACGAAGGTAATTAACTGCAATAACTATATGAAAGGGATATAACATGACTAATAAGAAGATTAAGGAAATGCTTGATGCATGTTATCAGGCGAAGCGGATCCGGGAAATGCTGCCGCCTCTGCCGGAAGGGGTGATGCCGTCTTATATTCAATATCTGGATGCAATCCAGAAACTGGAAAAAAAAGACATTCATGTAAAAGTGTCTGATATCAGCGATGTAATGAACCTCCCAAGGCCGGGAGTCACCAGAACGGTAAAAGAGATGGAGAAAAAAGGTTATCTTAGCAAGATTGCATCCCCGGATGACGGACGCGTCACTTACATATCTATCACAGAAGAGGGCTGGAAGCTGTTTCGTAAGTATGATGAAAATTATTTCGGTGAACTGTCTGCAGATCTGAGTGACATTTCAGAAGAAGATGCAGACTGTATGGTCCGCACGATTGCAAAATTTTATCAGATCATGTGCGAGAGGAGGTGTCATTATGACAAATGATAAAGCTGATTTTACACAGGGAAATATATTGAAAAAACTGGTTGCCTTTATGATGCCGGTTCTCGGGGCGTTGATTCTGCAGGCGGCATACGGTGCAGTTGACCTGCTGGTTGTAGGAAGATTTGGTTCCACATCCGGACTTTCTGCGGTTTCCACTGGAAGCCAGGTACTGAATCTGGTGACATTTGTAGTAATTCAGTTCGCAATGGGTATCACTGTTTTGATCGCCCGCTATCTCGGGGAAAAAAGACCGGAAAGGATCGGGGCTGTCATTGGTGGTGGAGCAGTGGTATTTACCATGATGTCTGTTGCTCTGTTTATTGCGATGGTTGGATTTGCCCGTCCTATTTCCGTTCTGATGCAGGCACCGGCGGAGGCTGTAGATCTGACTGCAAGTTATGTAAGAATCTGCGGTGCAGGTATTTTCTTTATTGTAGCGTACAATCTGTTGTCTGCAATCTTCCGTGGACTGGGAGACAGTAAATCACCACTTCTTTTTGTACTGGTGGCATGTATCGTAAATATTATCGGCGACCTGGTACTGGTAGCCGGTCTTCACATGGATGCAGCAGGAGCTGCAATTGCAACAGTTACCGCACAGGCGCTCAGCGTAGTATTTGCAGTAATGCTTTTGCTGAAAAAAGATCTTCCGTTTGCGATCACAAAGAAAGATTTTCGCCTGAACCCACAGTGCCGGAAATTCCTGAAGATCGGTCTTCCGCTTGCACTGCAGGAATTTCTGACACAGATTTCTTTCCTGGCACTCTGTGCATTTGTCAACCGACTTGGACTGGAAGCTTCGTCCGGTTACGGAGTTGCATGTAAAATTGTAAACTTTGCAATGCTCGTACCGAGTTCACTGATGCAGTCCATGGCATCTTTCGTTTCCCAGAATATAGGTGCAGGCAAGAAAAAACGTGCGAAACAGTCTATGTTTACAGGAATCGGTGTGGGTCTGGCTGTTGGCTGTGTGGTATTTGTACTGGTTCTGTTTAAAGGGGATGTATTGTGCAGTGCTTTTTCTACAGATGCAGCAGTTATCCAGAATGGATTTGCATATCTGAAAGGTTTTGCACCGGAAACACTTGTGACTGCGATTATGTTCAGTATGGTTGGCTATTTCAATGGAAATAACAAGACTGTCTGGGTTATGACACAGGGCCTGATCCAGACACTTCTGGTACGTCTGCCGCTTGCATACTTTATGAGTATCCAGCCGAACGCAAGCCTGACAAAGATCGGTCTGGCTGCTCCGGTGGCAACGACTGTGGGAATCGTCCTGAACGTAGGATTCTTTATATATCTGAATCAGACTGAACAGCGGAAGTCAATCCTGTCTTAAGCAGACCGCATCCGGTGTAATCGTTTATTTTGCAATAAACAGAACACCAAGTGTACCAGGACCGCAGTGGCTGGAAACAACACCGCCGGCCCTGGTTTCTAATATTTCATGGAAGATTCCGAAACTTTCCAGATAGGAGCGGACGGCATTGACAGTATCACGGTCACAGCCGGAATGTGTGATAAATACGCGCTCAGGTCTTGCAGATTTTAAATCCTCTTCCATGTCTTTTACATAGGACATAATGACAGAATTTATTTTGCCACGATATTTTTTGGACGCGTCCATGGCACCGTTCTCGACGACGATCTTCGGGTGGAGTCTCAGAACTCCGCCGGCCATGGCAGAAACAGCGTTGCATCGGCCACCGCGGTACAGATAAGTGAGTGTATCGACGACAAAGCTTGCACGGACCTTTGGTTTTAAGACTTCTATTGTAGCTACGATTTCAGCCGCAGACTGTCCTTTTTCGGCCATAATTGCTGCCTCTATGACGAGAAGCCCGATTCCGGTAGAGAGATTTGCCGAATCAATGACCGTAACAAGATCAGATGCTTCTAATTCTTCAGCCGCAAGACGCATGACATTTCCGGAAGTGGACATGCTGCCGGAAATGGAAAAACAGACGATTTCACGTTTTTCTTCTATATATGGGCGAAAAAGCTCAATGGCTTCAGCCAGAGACGGGGCTGATGTTTTGGGCGTTGTTTTATGAGTATCAGACCAGTCATAGATCTGCTGTGGCGTAATGTTTCTGCCATCTTCATATTCGTCCTCACCGAGAAGAATGTGGAGCGGCAGGATGTCGATATCATATTTTGCAATCAGCTCAGGAGAGAGGTCGCAGGTGCTGTCTGAAATAATCTTTACCATATGAGATATGTCCTTTCTGTGTTTATTCCGTTGATAAGGTATAACAGTCTTTGCGTATTCACGCACATCTCTTTTGTATATCTGTAATCATATCATAAATTCACGTGGAAATCCAAATTTGTGCGCCATATTTCTTTTCTTCCGAAAAGACCCTGAACAGTAACAGGAAGATTTGATTCCACATGTTGAGAATGAACCGAAACTTGACAGTTTTTTTTCAACATGATATGATTAGGTCAATTTTGAGAGACGAAGATGCAGAGTAACAGACAGAGTCTTTTCAAAGCAATTGTTTGGGACCACCCGTCAGGGTTAAGGCCATACGGACAGCCGGGTCCACTGCCGATGATGGTAACTTTGGTTACCTTATTGATTGAGTTAAAAGCTCAAATTTTATAAGTAGGTTCCTTTGATAACCGAGATGCGTCAGAAGCGCAGACTTGTGAAACGATCAATAAGAGTAGTAAAAGTATGATTGCTATATAGACTCTGATACGCATGCGAATACAGATCAAACGCAGGTTTGTGGCTTAGTGCCCTGATCTGCGTTTTTTTACGTTTTTTATTCAGTCTGTGGAATGTATATTAAGGGTTGATACAAAGGGAACTGGAATTGGAGGAATGATGAAAGGAAGTCGTTTTAAATTAAACCAGAATCATGCACCGATACATGAAGCTCTGGAGACTTTCCGTCGTATGAGGGTTGTACCATTTGATGTACCTGGCCATAAGCGCGGAAGAGGTAATCCGGAACTGACAGAATTTCTGGGACAAAAATGTGTAGGTGTTGATGTTAACAGTATGAAGCCACTGGATAATCTCTGTCATCCGGTATCAGTAATACGGGAGGCAGAAGAACTGGCAGCAGATGCCTTTGGAGCAGCACATGCATTTCTGATGGTAGGAGGCACGACAAGTTCTGTCCAGACGATGGTTCTGACTGCCTGCAAACGTGGAGATGAGATCATACTGCCACGTAACGTTCACAGGAGTGTTTTGAATGCACTTGTTTTATGCGGTGCAATCCCTGTTTATGTAAACCCGGAAGTAGATCAGCGGCTCGGAATTTCCCTTGGAATGAAAAGGGAACAGGTGGAGAAAGCGATAAAAGAACATCCAAAAGCAGTTGCGGTGCTGGTAAATAACCCGACTTATTATGGCATATGCAGTGACCTGCGTGCGATCGTTAAGATGGCTCATGATGCAGGGATGCTTTGTCTGGCAGATGAGGCACATGGAACGCATTTTTATTTTGGAGGAGGTCTTCCTGTCTCTGCTATGGCAGCTGGTGCAGATATGGCAGCTGTGTCCATGCATAAGAGTGGAGGAAGTCTTACACAGTCAAGCCTTCTTCTTACAGGTCCGGACGTACATGCCGGTTATGTGCGCCAGATCATCAATCTGACACAGACGACTTCAGGAAGCTACCTTCTGATGTCAAGCCTTGATATCTCAAGAAGAAACCTTGCACAGCGCGGCCGTCAGATCTTTCACCAGGTAGCAGATATGGCGGAATATGCCAGAGAGGAAATCAATGCGATCGGCGGTTATTATGCGTTTGGCAAAGAACTGGTAAACGGAAACTCCGTTTTTGATTTTGATATAACTAAACTAAGCGTACATACGCTGGATATCGGACTTGCAGGAATCGAAGTGTATGATATTCTGCGTGACGAATATGATATTCAGATAGAGTTTGGAGATATCGGTAATATTCTTGCCTACCTTTCCATAGGAGACCGTGCACAGGAAGTAGAACGGCTTGTGAGTGCACTTGCAGAGATCCGCAGACGTTTTCAGACAGATGGTTCAGGGCTTCTGAGTCAGGAATATATTGATCCACAGGTAGTGACCAGCCCGCAGGATGCTTTTTATGCGGATAAATGCAGCCTGCCGCTTCGTGAAACCGAGGGTAAGGTCTGCAGTGAATTTGTGATGTGCTATCCGCCTGGAATTCCGATTCTTGCACCGGGGGAACGTATCACAGCAGAGATCCTGGATTATATTGAATATGCCAAAGCAAAGGGCTGTAACATGACGGGACCTGAAGATCCTGATATTTTGAGACTGAATGTTCTGACAGGGAGGGAATGACAATGGAAATGTGGTTTTCAGAATTTCATACACCGGATGTGAAGCACAGTATCCGGGTAAACCGCCATCTTTATTCCAGACAGAGTGAGTATCAGAGAATTGATATTTTTGAGACACCGGAATTTGGCCGTGTGCTGACTCTGGATGGAAATGTAATGCTGACAGAGCGTGACGAATTTATTTATGATGAGATGATCACGCATGTGCCGATGTCAGTCCATAAAGAAGCAAAAGATATCCTGGTGATCGGTGCCGGAGATGGTGGTGTTGTCCGTGAACTGACCAGATATGACAGAGTGCGTCATATTGATCTGGTAGAAATGGATCCTATGGTTGTTGAGGCCTGTCGTGCCTATCTTCCGGGAAATGCCTGCAGACTGGATGACAGAAGAGTTCATCTTCATTATGAAAATGCGCTGAGATTTATCCGAAGATGCGAAGCAAAATATGATCTTATCATCGTGGATTCCTCTGATCCGTTTGGTCCGTCTGAAGGATTGTTTACCCGTGAATTTTACGGAAATTGTTACAATGCACTGAAGGATGACGGGATTATGGTAAACCAGCAGGGAAGCCCGTTTTATGCAGAAGATGCACATGCGATGCAGCGCAGCCATAAAAGGATTGCCAGTACCTTCCAGATCAGCCGTGTTTATCAGGCACATATCCCAACCTTTGCTGCCGGTTACTGGCTGTTCGGATTTGCAAGTAAAAAATATCATCCGGTAGACGATCTGGATGCAGAGGCCTGGAACACATTAAATCTTCGTACACGTTACTATACGACCAGACTCCATAAAGGGGCATTTTATCTTCCGGCTTTTCTGGAAGACATGCTGAAAGAAGTGGAGGATTAATTTATGATCTTATCTAATATAGAAACTTTTATCGGCTGCGAAAGCAGTTTTGAGGAAGCATCCATTGTTCTTTATGGTGCACCGTTTGATTCTACAACAAGTTTTCGTCCGGGTGCCCGATTTGGCCCATCAGCCATGCGCCATGAGAGCTTTGGTCTGGAGACCTACAGTCCGTATCAGGATAAAGACCTTACGGACATCAGCGTATTTGACAGCGGGGATCTGGAGCTTTGCTTTGGCAGCAGTGAAATGGCACTTTCAGACATTGAAAAGAGAGCAGAAGAAATCCTGGGAGCAGGAAAATTCCCGTTGCTTCTTGGAGGCGAACATCTGGTAACACTGGCAGCGGTGCGTGCTGTAGCCGCAAAATATCCGGATTTTCATATTATCCATTTTGATGCTCACGCAGATTTAAGAGATGATTATCTCGGAGCAAAACTAAGTCATGCCTGTGTTCTTCGCAGATGCCATGAAATTGTGGGAGATGGCCATATCCATCAGTTCTGTATCCGAAGCGGAGAACGGGAAGAATTTCAGTTTGCTTCCAGACACACAGATTTTCATCCGTTTACTTTTGAAGGACTGGAAGAGACTGTCAGAGAACTGAAAGAGAAACAGGTTCCGGTATATTTAACAATTGATCTGGACTGCCTGGATCCGTCTGCATTTCCGGGGACAGGAACTCCGGAGGCGGGAGGCGTGAGCTTTTTAGAGCTTCTTAAAGCAATCCGTACCGTTTCTCAGGCAAATGTGGCAGGGGCAGATGTCAATGAGCTTGCGCCTGTGCTGGATGCGAGCGGTGTTTCAACTGCAACAGCCTGCAAGGTTCTTCGTGAACTGCTTCTGGCAATTGCAAAATAAAATGATACCAGGGTCAAAAGTCCCGACATCATAAAACAACATTAAGAGAAAACAGTAACATACCAACATAAAAAGGAGAAGAATTATGAGCAGAGTATTAGTGATCGGCTGTGGTGGAGTAGCAAGTGTGGCAATTCAGAAATGCTGCCAGGTTGATGAGGTGTTTACAGAAATGTGTATTGCAAGCCGTACAAAGGAAAAATGTGATGCGCTTGTAGAAAAACTGAAAGGAAAGACAAAAACTGTTCTTACTACAGCCAGGGTGGATGCAGATGATGCAGATCAGCTGATCGAACTGATCAACAGATATAAACCGGATCTGGTAATGAACATCGCACTTCCTTATCAGGATCTGACAATCATGGATGCGTGTCTGGCATGTGGTGTAAACTATATGGATACAGCAAACTATGAGCCGGAAGATACCGATGATCCAGAGTGGCGTGCCATCTATGAAAAACGCTGCAAAGAAGAAGGTTTTTCCGCATACTTTGATTATTCCTGGCAGTGGGCATACCGCAAAAAATTCGAAGATGCAGGACTTACAGCACTTCTTGGATGTGGATTTGACCCGGGTGTAACACAGGCTTATTGTGCCTATGCATTAAAGCATGAATTTGATCAGATTGATACAATTGATATCCTGGACTGCAACGGCGGTGATCATGGATATGCATTTGCAACAAACTTTAATCCGGAGATCAATCTTCGTGAGGTAAGTGCACCGGGAAGCTACTGGGAAGACGGGCACTGGGTGGAAATCCCTCCGATGGATATCAAGAGAGAATATAACTTTGACCAGGTTGGAGACAAGGATATGTATCTGCTCCACCATGAAGAGATTGAGTCTCTTGCAAAAACAATTCCAGGTGTAAAACGTATTCGTTTCTTCATGACTTTTGGACAGAGTTATCTGGATCACATGCGTTGTCTTGAAGATGTAGGAATGCTTTCTACAACACCGATCCAGTACAATGGACAGGAAATCGTTCCGATCCAGTTTTTGAAAGCACTGCTTCCGGATCCGGCAAGCCTTGGACCACGTACAAAAGGAAAAACAAATATTGGCTGTATCTTTACCGGTGTAAAAGACGGAAAAGAAAAAACATACTATATCTACAATGTATGTGATCATCAGGAATGCTATCACGAAGTAGGAAGTCAGGCAATCAGCTATACAACAGGTGTTCCGGCAATGTGTGGAGCACTTATGATGCTGACAGGAAAATGGATCAGACCAGGTGTATATACTGTAGAAGAATTTGATCCGGATCCGTTCCTGGATGCTCTTGACCGTTATGGTCTGCCACGCAGTGAAAGTTATGATCCGAAGCTGGTAGACTGATGGAAGGATTGGATAAAAGAGCTCCGTTTACAGCCACCGGCGGAATCATTCCGCCGGAATTCCAGAACATAAAAACACCCTGCTACATTCTGGATGAAAAAGCACTTATAAAAAATGCAAAGCTGCTCGGTGAAGTATCTGAACGGACAGGATGTAAGATGCTTTTGGCACAGAAAGCGTTCAGCAATTATGACTGCTATCGTTTTTTTGAACCATATCTTGCAGGAACAGAGGCAAGCGGGCTGTTTGAGGCACGGCTTGGAGCAGAGGAAATGCCGGGAAAAGAGGTTCATGTATTCTGTGCAGGCTACCGGGCTGATGAATTTGAAGAACTTCTTCAGTATGCGGATCATATTGTGTTTAATTCACCCTCTCAGCTTCTGCGTTTTGGTGTAAGGGCAAAGGAAGCAGGAAAGAGCGTCGGACTGCGGATCAATCCGGAATGCTCTACCCAGGAAGGACACGATATCTATGATCCCTGTGCTTCGGGAAGCCGTATGGGTACAACAAGAGCACAGTGGAATGAAGCATTTCAGAAAAATCCTGAACTGTTGGATTTACTCGACGGACTTCATTTCCATACTCTCTGTGAGCAGGATTCCGATGATCTGGAGACAACGCTTGTTTCCGTAAAGAAGCATTTTGGTGATCTTGCTTCCAGGATGAAGTGGATCAATTTTGGCGGAGGCCACCATATTACAAGATCAGGCTATGATATTGAACGACTGGAACGCTGTATCCGGATGGTACAAGAGGAATGGAAGGCAGATGTTTATCTTGAACCCGGAGAAGCGTGGGCATTAAATGCAGGCTTTCTGCTGACCAGCGTACTGGATGTCCTGAAAAATGGAGAGACACAGATCGCGATCGTGGATGCCAGTGCAGCCTGCCATATGCCGGATGTACTGGAAATGCCTTATCTTCCACCGCTTTTGGGAACTGATGAGACAGAAGAAAGCGGGATCACAGTCCGGCTTGGAGGACCGACCTGCCTGTCAGGAGATGTGATCGGGGATTATAAATTCAGGCAGCTCCCGGAATACGGAGATCTTCTTATGTTTGGAGATATGGCCATCTATACTACCTGCAAAAACAATACATTTAATGGAATGCCATTGCCGGACATCTGGCTCAGACATGGTGACAATACCATGCAGCAGCTTACAGATTTTGGTTATATGGATTTTAAGGAAAGACTTGGAAGCCGTGACTAACGGCTTCCTTTTTTGTCGAGTGCATGCGCATCTTCTTTATGGCGTATTTCCACAGTTTGATGTGAGCATAAGAAAGATAGTCTTGTTTATTGAGTATATAAATCCATGTGGAGGCGAATAATACGATAAAAAATATTGATTCATGCAGAAACAGCCAGTAAGTTAACTGTTGTTCCAATAAAAATACAAAAATCAATAGTTTTGGGGCTGTAATCCAAAAACTATTGATTTTTTTGCTGCTTTTGGAATATAATTAGTAAAAAGAAGGGAGCATTATTATGGTTATAGAAAGAAAAGAATATTTAGAAAAACTGATAGCCTGGAAAGATAAGCAATTGATTAAAATTGTTACAGGTGTACGACGTTGTGGAAAATCTATGCTTCTGGAAATTTATCGCAATTATTTAAAAGAGCATGGGATTGAGGAAGAACAGATTATTTCTATTAATTTTGAAGATCTTGATTATGAAGAACTGACAGATTACAGGAAATTATATAAATATTTAAAGGAACGTCTGATTGATGGAAAAATGACATATATATTCCTTGATGAAATTCAGAATGTAACAGATTTTCCAAAAGTGCTGGACAGTCTTTATATTAAAAAAAACATAGATATTTATGTGACTGGATCCAATGCATATATGTTGTCCAGTGAGATTGCAACTATGATCTCGGGAAGATATATTCAGATTGAAATGCTGCCGTTGTCTTTTAAGGAATATATGGAGAGTACTGGCAGTATGAATGACAGAGG
>OLNC01001106.1_pt1 | contig 17766 bp, 19 predicted proteins | sample 1672011 | NCBI WGS metagenome assembly OLNC01 (sample SAMEA3136636, study PRJEB25190) | human gut metagenome | biome: human gut; feature: human-associated habitat; material: faeces | place: Austria | collected 2013 | reverse complement strand
GAGAAATTACCCGGAGAGAAACTCTTTCCGGGTTTTTCTCTGTTTGGGCTTGATTTTTCTTCAGAATACGGTATAATAGTTTAGTCAACAAAATATGCGGGTATGGCGGAATTGGCAGACGCGCCAGATTTAGGTTCTGGTACTTCGGTGTGCAGGTTCAAGTCCTGTTACCCGCACCATCAAGAGGCTATAAAAAAGATATAGCCCGTGGAAATCCCGATTTTATCGGGGTTTCCACCGTTTTATACGGCAAAATTTTAGCGACCGATTTTGTAGATGTAAATCGGTCGTTTTCCCTTTATATAAGGTTTTGAACTCTCACACAACCGAACACCCGATACGCAGGCAGATAGAAATCAAAAATCTATAAGTAAAACAACCTTTTTTGCAGCTAAAGCACACAATGAACGGAGGTGAAATACTGTGCAGCTTCTTTATGGCGTACCTGAAGATATTGAAAAATGGATGGACTTAATAACAGAGGTTCGATGGAATTTTCCGGGGCTTGAAACACAGGAAAAGCTAAATGAGCATAAAACCAGCGTCCTGAAATTTATGGATAAGCGGCAGGCTGTTTGTGTAAAAGAAGAATCCAAAATTGCGGGAGTTATATTGTTTTCACGAGCACACAACATGATTTGCTGCCTTGCAGTTGCACCCCAATACCGCCGCCGCGGTGTGGCTACAATGCTTATGGATGAAGCACTTGCCAATTTAGACAAAACAAAAGAAATAACGGTTTCTACATTTCGGGCTGATGATGAAAAAGGAATTGCACCAAGAACATTGTATGAGAAATTCGGTTTTGTTGCAGATGAACTTATAGAGGAATTCGATTACCCAAATCAAAAATTTGTCCTTTTCCCCGTCGGCGCAGAACGAAAAGCCCGACAGATGTCTATTAACGGTATGGTTCGGGAAATCAGCCGTATTCTTGCGGACTGTGACCCTACAATATATTTGTACGGTTCGTCTGCATTGAATGATTTCAGATTGGGTTGGAGCGATATTGATATTTTAGTCCTGACGGAGAAGCAAATATCCGAGTCACAGGCAAATTTGCTTGTAAATCTCCGCCGGACTATGCTCACAGATGAACCCGATAATCTTTATTACCGTTCTTTTGAGGGCGCTATGCTCACCAGAAGTGCCTTTCTCGCAAACGCTGATGACCGAGTGGTTTATTGGGGTACAAGCGGAGAGAGAATTACCGACAGGTATTTGCTAGATGGCTTTGGCAAAACAGAACTGATTGAGAGCAGTATTCTTTTGTACGGGAAGGATATACGAAAAGAACTGAGATATCCGGATTTACATGAGTTGTATGCCGATGTGAATCGTCACTATAAGACTATAAGAAAGTACGCACAAAGCACCGGAAGAAATTTTTATTCTTTCGGTTGGCTGTTGGATATATCTCGTTGCATATACACACTTCGCACAGGCAAGATTATTTCTAAAACAAAAGCGGCAGAATGGGCGCTTCAAAACAATCTCTGCCCGGATGTGCACGCTCTAACAACCGCATTAAATGTCCGCAAATGCCCGTTAAAGTACCGATATGATAAAGATACATTCGACTATGCTGAAACACTTGGCGAGGTTGTTCAGCATTTTGCAGATGTGTTAGAAAAAGAATTGAAAGCAATTGAATAAGAAAAGGCGAAAAAATCTATTTTATAGTCCTCCCACATAAAAACGAGTGTATGCAGCGGCTTTGGCTTTTGTGTTCACTCGTTTTTTATATGCCATATATATGACACGATCGGCCGAACGGCGAAGCGGAAATCAGAGAATATTATGAAATGGCGCCGGGTATCGTTGAAGCTATCAATCAAAAATCGAACGCCCAAGAAATCTGGAACGAGGTATATAAAGATCTCGTTGAGCCGTGTGTGAACATGATTCATAACAATAAAAATGAAAGTGCTTATACGCTTTATAAACTTTATTCTCTGAAATTGAATCAAAATACAAAGCATAAGAATCAAAAACAGAAGGTCAAGCCGGATAAGAGACTTGACCTTCTGTTTTCGTATTTATAGTTGTCTAAAAATTATTTCACGTTGACCGCTTCTTCGATGGCTTCCAAAACGGTGTCGTAGTCCGCTTCCGTGACGAGGAGGGAGATCTCGACTTCGGAAGTCGTGATGAGGCGGATGTCGGCGTCGCTTGCGGCGATGGCGCTGAACACTCTGGCGGCCATGCCCGGCGTGTTTTTCATTTGCGGGTCATAGACGGAGATTTTATGGTTCACGCTGCTGACGATAACCTTGATGCCGGTCTCGGTCTTGAGCGTATTCGCAAAAGACAGCACCTCGATGAGGTCTTGGTCAGAAATGGTAAAAGAAAGGCCGGCATTTGCACCGTGGTTCGGGGGCATGGAGATCATATCGATGTTGATATCGAGCTCCGCGATGCGCTCGAATACCTCAGCCATAAAGCCTGTGGTGGCGGGGCTGCCTTGCAGGGTGACCAGTGTGATATTGCTGACCGTGCTGATTTCGGTTGTGCCCATGATCTGTTCCATCCTTTCTTAAACCAAAGCGGACATGTCGTAAAGGCCGGGGCCTTTGCCGCTCATGAATACCGCTGCGTTTACTGCGCCCACCGCGAACAGCTCTTTGGACTGCGCGGAATGGGAGAGCGTGATGACCTCGTTGTTGCCCGCAAAGATCACCTCATGCTCGCCGACAATGGTGCCGCCGCGCACGGAGTGAATGCCAATCTCGCTCTTTTCACGCTTTTTGCGCTGTGCGTGGCGATCGTACATATACTGCGTTTCGCCGTCGCGCACGGAAGCAAGCGCATCGGCAAGCATCAAAGCCGTGCCGCTCGGCGCATCAATCTTCTGGTTGTGGTGCTTTTCGACGATCTCAATGTCGAACTGGTCGCCGAGCACCTTTGCCGCCTTTTTTGCAAGCTCCAGCATCAGGTTAATGCCGAGTGACATGTTGCGGGAATAGAAGATTGGCTGCGTTTCGGAAGCTTTGGTAAGCTCCGCGGTTTGCTCCGCCGTGTAGCCCGTGGTGCAGAGCACGGCCGGAATGCCGCCCTTTTCCGCCGCGTAGTGCAAAATCGGCGTTAAAAGGGAGGGGTGGGAGAAGTCGATGATAACATCTGCCGCTTCCGTCACTTGATCGATGGAGGTGTAAACAGGGTAGGAAGCAGTCTGTGCATTGACGTTCAGATCAACGCCGGCAACAATCTCGCAATCGGTGCGTTCGGAAACAAGCTGCGTGATGAAGTGACCCATTTTGCCGCAGCAGCCACATAAAATAATCCTTGTCATTTTACGTCCGTTCCTTTCTTAATCAGGCGAGCTGCAGATGCTTTGCCATTTCGACTTTCAGCTTTGCAATCTGCTCATCGGACATATCGACAAGCGGCAAGCGGCAGTGGCCGCAGTTGAAGCCCATCAGGTTCAATGCCTGCTTTACCGGGATTGGGTTGACGTCCATGAACAGTGCGTTCATGAGGTCGAGATACTTAAACGTGAGTGCCTGCGCCGTCTTGAGGTCGCCCGTAACGGAAGCGGTGGCAAGCTCGTGCATTTCTTTCGGCATGATGTTGGAGAACGTAGAGATGACGCCCTTGCCGCCGAGAGATGCGATCGGCAAAGTCTGCGTGTCTTCACCGGAGTAAACCGTGAGGTCATCACCGCAAAGCTCACGCGTTTTGATGAGCGCGGAGATGTCGTGGTTCGCTTCCTTTGTGGCAACGATGTTCTGCGTCTTCGAGAGCTCGTAGTACGTTTCCGGCAGAATGTTGAGGCCGGTGCGGCTCGGGACATTATACACAATGCACGGAATTTTTACACTGCCCGCAATGCGGTTGAAGCTTGCAACGAGGCCGCGCTGGGAAGTTTTGTTGTAGTACGGCGTGACAAGCAGAAGGCCGTTTGCGCCGAGTGCTTCTGCTTTTTGGGAGAGCTCCACGGCGTAGGCGGTATCATTGCTGCCGGTGCCTGCGATGACCGGCACGCGGCCGGCAACTTTGTTTACGGTGAACTCGATGACCTTCACGTGCTCTTCATCGGTGAGCGTTGCCGCTTCGCCGGTGGTACCGCAGGTGACAATGGCATCGGTGCCGCTTGTGATTTGAAACTCGATGAGCTTTTCAAGCTCCTCGTAGTTTACGGACATATCCGGGTTAAACGGGGTAACAAGTGCCACCGCTGCGCCGGTAAAAATGGTTTCTTTCATCTAAAAAATACCTCCTGAACGGTATCAGTCAAAATAGCCCTTCTTCGCGAGCAGCTCTGCAAGCAGAACACCGCCGCCTGCTGCGCCGCGCAGCGTGTTGTGGGAAAGGCAAACGAACTTGTAGTCATACTGGGTATCCGGGCGCAGTCTGCCGATGGAAACGGCCATACCATGCTCCAGTTCACGGTCGAGTTTTGCCTGCGGACGGTCTGCTTCCGTAAAGTAGTGCAGGAACTGCTTCGGTGCGCTCGGCAACTCGAGCTCCTGTGCCGGGCCGCGGAACTCTGTCCAACGGCGGATGATTTCCTCCGGTGAGACCTTCTTTTCCATGGAGACGAACACCGCAGCCGTATGGCCGTCGGAAACCGGCACGCGGAAGCACTGTGCCGTGATGGACGGGGTGGTCGCATTGACAATCTTATCGCCCTCAATATGGCCCCACAGCTTCATCGGCTCCTGCTCGGATTTTTCTTCCTCGCCGCCGATATACGGGATGACGTTGTCGAGAATATCGGGATACGTTTCAAAGGTTTTGCCGGCGCCGGAGATGGCCTGATATGTGCAGGCGAGCACCTTCGTGACGCCGAGGTCCATCAGTGGGTGAATAGCCGGAACGTAGCTCTGAAGGGAGCAGTTGGACTTTACGGCGATAAAGCCGCGCTTTGTGCCGAGGCGCTTTCTCTGTGCGTTGATGATTTCAATGTGGTCGGCGTTAATCTCCGGCACAACCATCGGCACATCCTCGACGCCGCGGTTTGCGCTGTTGTTGGAGACGACCGGGCACTCCTTTTTCGCATAAGCTTCTTCAAGGGCGCGGATTTCGTCTTTTTTCATATCGACGGCGCAGAATACAAAATCGACCTTGGAGACGACTTCGTCCATATCTGCAACAGCGTCTAAGATGATCATATCCGCCATACTTGTGGGAATGGGCGTTTTCATAGCCCAGCGCTTTTCTACGACGCTTTTATATGTTTTACCGGCGGAGCGGGAAGAGGCCGCAAGCGCGGTCACGTTGAACCACGGATGGTTTTCAAGGAGCGTTGCAAAACGCTGACCGACCATGCCTGTGCAGCCAATGATACCGACATTATACTTTTTCATTTCTTTCACCCGTCCTGTTTGCAGGACATCCTTTCAAAAATGATGAAATGTACGCTCAAAAACAAAATTAAGGTCAAATTTCATTTTTGAGCGAAAAAAAACCGGTTGAAATCCGGTCATACATACAATATAATAGAATGTGCACAGGCTTTTACGAAAGTCTCCCTGCGGAAAAGCTCTGATAGCACTCCATCCTATTGCAGATGACAGTTACGGGGCTTTCGCCACAGCAACCAGATCCAAGCGTACCACATGCGCTGAGATCTTCGGCGGTGTGTCCTTTTTCTGCGGGCCGATGCCTGTGGAGGGCCAAAACCCGCGGATACTTTTACAAACCGCGCCTCTATCCTTATTATAATACATGGAATACGGATTGTTGTCAATTTATTTATGAAAAATTCTTAGAATAATCCTGCGTAATTTGGGGGATGCGGCTATTTTAATTCAGATTGGAAGGAATATACTTGGATACGCAAACTTTACAGACAAAAGATTTTGATTTTGAGCTTCCGGAAGAACTTATCGCCCAGACGCCGGTTGAACCGCGTGACGCTTCGCGCCTGATGGTGTTGGACAAAACAACCGGTGAGATCGAGCACAGACATTTTCACGACATCACGGAGTATTTGAATGAGGGCGATTGTCTTGTACTCAACAATTCCCGCGTTTTGCCTGCGCGTATTTACGGCATTAAAAACGAGACCGGCGCGCACGTTGAATTTTTGCTTCTGAAAAATTGCGGTGACGACGTATGGGAAGCACTTGCAGGTCCGGGCAAGCGTGCAAAGGTCGGCACCTCGTTCACGTTCGAGGGCAGCTCCATGACCTGCGAGGTCATCGAAGTGAAGGACGACGGCAACCGCATGATCCGCTTCCATTACGACAAGGGCACGAACTTCTTCACGGAGCTGGATAAGATTGGCCAGATGCCGCTGCCGCCCTATATTAAAGAAAAGCTCAAGGATAAAGAGCGCTACCAGACGGTGTATTCCAAAGAGGAAGGTTCTGCCGCTGCGCCGACGGCCGGTCTGCACTTTACGCCGGAGCTGCTCGACGCAATTCGCGCAAAAGGCGTGAAGGTCGTGTTTGTCACACTGCATGTCGGCCTTGGCACGTTCCGCCCGGTGAGCGTGGATAACATTCTCGACCACAAAATGCATAGCGAGCATTATCACATGCCGAAAGAGACTGCCGACGCCATCAATGAGACGAAGAAAAACGGCGGACGCGTGATCGCTGTCGGCACTACGAGCTGCCGCACGATTGAATCTGTCGCAAAGAAATGCGGCAAGATTTGTGAGGACGATGACTGGACGGATATTTTCATCTATCCGGGCTTTGAATTTAAGGGCCTTGATGCGCTCATCACGAACTTCCACTTGCCGGAAAGTACGCTCATCATGCTGGTCTCCGCGCTTGCGGGCCGCGAACACATTTTGAATGCGTATAACACTGCCGTCAAGGAGCGCTACCGCTTCTTCAGCTTCGGCGACGCCATGTTCATCAAATAACTTTGAAAGGAATTTTCTTTACATGTACAAGCTTATCAAAAGAGAAAACCACGCGCGGCGAGGCGAGCTCCAAACCGTGCACGGCACGGTGCAGACACCGGCGTTTATGAACGTCGCGACGGCTGCGGCGATTAAGGGTGCGGTTTCTGCTTACGACCTTAAAGATATTAAATGTCAAGTGATGCTCTCCAACACGTACCACCTGCATCTGCGCCCGGGCGATGACGTGGTGCGCAAAATGGGTGGCGTACGTAAGTTTACCGGCTGGGACGGCCCTGTACTGACGGACAGCGGCGGATTTCAGGTTTTCTCTCTCGCGAAGCTGCGCAATATCAAAGAAGAAGGCGTGACGTTTGCGTCGCACATCGACGGCCATCGCATCTTCATGGGCCCGGAGGAAAGCATGCGTATTCAGTCCAACCTCGGTTCTACCATCGCCATGGCGTTTGACGAATGCGTGGAAAACCCGGCGGAATACGACTACGCGAAAAATTCCTGCGCACGCACAGCACGCTGGCTGCGCCGCTGCAAGGCGGAGATGAACAGACTGAATGCGCTGCCGGATACGATCAACCCGAACCAAATGCTGTTCGGCATCAATCAGGGCTGTACATACATCGACCTGCGCGTGAACCACATGAAGGAGATTGCGGAATTGGGACTCGATGGTTATGCCATTGGCGGCCTTGCGGTCGGCGAGCCGGCAGAGGTCATGTATGAAGTGATTGAAGCGGTTGAAGAATATATGCCGCAGGATAAGATCCGCTACCTGATGGGTGTGGGCACGCCGACAAATATTCTGGAAGCGGTGCACCGCGGCGTTGATCTGTTCGACTGCGTGATGCCGAGCCGCAATGCACGCCATGGTCATGCATTTACAAATGAAGGCGTGCGCAATATGCTCAATGCGAAATACACGCTGGACGATCAACCGATCGACCCGACCTGCGACTGCCCGGTCTGCCGCAAGTTTTCCCGTGCTTATATTCACCACCTTTTCAAAGCGGGGGAGATGCTTGCTATGCGCTTGACGGTTATGCACAATCTTTATTTCTACAACAATTTGATGGAACGCATTCGTAACGCGCTCGATGAAGACCGGTTTGAAGCATTTTATCAGGAGTATTCAGAGAAATTTAACAAAAGAATTTAGAAAATCCTTGCAACCACGAATGGCTTTTGTTATAATGTATAAAGTTAATTTGGTGACGGGTGTATTGACCGCTTTGCAGTCGAACGGAGCGCACCATGAAAGAAAGGAAAGAAAACCATGAATTTGAGTGTTTTGACAACGACAGGTGCAGCAGCCGGCGGCAACATGTCCAGCATGCTGATCATGCTCCTTGTTTACGGTGCGATCATCGCGGCTATGTACTTCATCTTCTTCCGCCCGCAGAACAAGAAGAAGAAGAAGGAAGCGGAAATGCGCAAAAACGCACAGGTCGGCGACGAGATCACGACCATCGGCGGCATTTGCGGCAGAATCATCGCTGTAAAGGATGAGACCGACAGCGTTATCATCGAGACCGGCAGCGACCGTGCAAGACTGCGCATCAAGCGTTGGGCGATCGGCAGCGTCGATACCATCCACGAGGAAGACGCGTAAGTTTCACTCTTTTTAAAAGCGAATAGTTTTGAGCCCCTTGGAATAAGTATGAAACAAAACTTATTTCAAGGGGCTTTTTCTATGCTGAATTTTAAGAAGCTGTTTTTTGGTCTCCTATTTTCTGTGCTGTTTTCGGCTGTGCTGATCGCGGTTTGTGCCTTTATGATTTTAAAGCTCAGCTTTTTGCCGTCCGAGCCTATACTCGGTACGGCTGCGGCGGTGATCGGCGGCGTTTCTGTTTTTGCTTCCGCTTTCCTTGCGGCGCGCCTCGCGGGGGAAAAAGGCTTGCTGCACGGCCTTGTGCTTGGCACGCTCTATGCAGTTTTCTATGTTGCGATAAGCGTTATGCTGTATGCAAATATGCGGGTTGTGCTTCTTGTTATACGGAGCGTAATATTTGTAATATGCAGCATATGCGGTGGAGTAATGGGTGTGAATAGAGATGAAAAAATCAGATTTTAAGCCATAATTTTGTAGCTGCTAATCAAGAGCATAAGAACAATTTTGTATATTTATTCACAATAACTTGTAGTAAAGCAGAGCTGTATATTCATAAGTTTACATAAGATTATAGACATAAATTTGTGCAGATGCAAAAATATTCACGGAAGCTCTTGCAAATTTGGCTAAAAAGTATTATAGTATATAAGACAGAAGTGAGGTGGCGTATCATGAAAAACGGCAAATTGGGCTTTATCGGCATAGGAAACATGGCGTCTGCGATTATTGGCGGTATCTTATCTTCCGGCACTTTCCCGGTCGGGGATATTTATATGTACAATCCGCACGCGGAAAAAATGCAGCGCTTTACAGAATCCGGCTGCGTAGCCTGTGCTTCTGCCGAAGAAGTTGTCGAGCTTTGTGATACGGTGTTCCTTTGCGTAAAGCCACAGATTTTCCCGGAGGTGCTGCGCGTTATTGCGCCGACCGTTGCGAAGAAGAATGCAGACGACGTTGTCATCGTTTCAATCGCTGCGGGCGTAACGTTTAAGAATTTGCAGGACGCGCTCGGCGCAGACCGCCGCTACGTGCGTGCCATGCCGAACACGCCGCTGCTGCTCGGTGAGGGCGCTACGGCGCTGTGCCGGACAAGCAATGTGTCAGAAGAGGATTTTGCGCGCGTGCGTTCCGCTTTCTCCTGCTGCGGTGTCACGCAGGAGATTGACGAAGCGCAGATGAATGCGGTGATTGCGGTCAGCGGCAGCTCGCCTGCGTATTTGTATCTGCTTGCAAAGCTCACTTGTGATTATGCAGCGCAGCAGGGCATTGACCCGAAGACCGCGCTTACACTGTTCTGCCAGACCATGAAAGGCAGCGCCGATATGCTTTTAAACAGCGGCAAAGACCCACAGGCGCTTATGGATATGGTCACGTCAAAGGGCGGCACAACATTTGCTTTGCTGAATGTCTTGAAAGAACAGGGCTTTAATGAGGCGATGATCAGCTCGTTTGAAGCCTGCACGCACCGCGCCGAAGAACTTTCCATGTGAGTGTGCAAGGCATAACACGGTGATGTTTCACATATAGATTGACCATCTTTTACAGGTGGTGAACGAAAATGGAAGCAAAGCCGAAATATGCAAAACCACGTAGCTTATCCGTTTTAATGGCTTTGCGCATTTTGTTCCTGCTCGGCTTTTTGTTCGGTTGCTTATTTGCACGGACATCGCAAATAGCTATGGCGCCGGTTTCCGGCTCTGTGTGGTTTAGGGGGCCGTTTGAAACGGGAACGGACTTTCCGTTTGTATTTTCCGCATTTTTATTTGATTCGCTTTTCTATGCATTGCCGATTTTTTTATTTGGCATGACGTTTTTAGGTGTGCTTGTGATTCCCGCTGCGATAATTCTGAAGGGCTTCACGCTTGGCACGTCGCTTACGGCACTGATCCGGCTTGAGGGTATCGGATCGTATTTTCGGCGGTGCTTTGATTATCTGCCGATGACAATGCTGTGCATCACGGTGCTTTTGCTGCTTGCGGCGGAAGCGCTTTGCACGGCGAGGCGCAGCTGTCGGGTGTTTTTCGGAAACGGAGAACCGTTTTCCGTAAAAAACTGCACCGTGCGGTTTTTGCTTGCGTTTGCGGCGCTGGTTTTCATTTCGATTTTATACGGTGTATTGCACTTTTTGATTTTGCAAATTTAGATTTTAAAGCAAAGGAGGCCGAAATGAATGAACATGGATGAATACTTCGTGCTGTTTCGCGAGTACATGCTCGTGCAGAAACCGAGTTCCGTAAATACGCGGGATTCTTATCTGCGCGATGTTTCGGCTTTCCTGCGCTACTTGGAGAGTGAAAATATAACATCTCCACTCGAAGTGGAAACGGAGACGGTGGAAGCGTATGTGCAGCATTTGCACAGCTTAAACCGCACAAATTCCACGATCTCCCGCAATATTGCCTCTGTGCGTTGCTTTTATAAGTTTCTCATCCTGCGCGGGGACATGCAGGTGAACCCGGCGAAATCCGTAAAGCTTGAAAAAGAGCCGAAAAAGCTGCCGCAGACGCTGACAAGCGAGGAGATAGACCTGCTGCTTTCCCAGCCGAATGTCACGGAAGCTAAGGGCTGCCGCGATAAAGCGATGCTGGAGCTTCTTTATGCCACCGGTATTCGCGTCAGTGAGCTCATCAACCTCAACGTGCAGGATATCAACCTGCGCACGGGAAAGCTGTTCTGCCGCGGCACCAAGGGCGTGCGCACCATTCCGATTTATGCGAAAGCGGTCGTTGCTGTATCCGATTATCTTTACCGTATGCGCGATCTGATCGTGGACCCGGACAACAGCGGAGACGCGCTGTTTGTCAATCTGAACGGCTCGCGTTTGACGCGCCAGGGTTTCTGGAAAATTATCAAGGCGTATACTGCGGAGGCCGGCATTACGAAGGAGATTACGCCGCACACGCTGCGTCATTCGTTTGCCATGCATCTTTTGCAGGGCGGTGCTTCCGTAAAAGACATTCAAACCATGATGGGACATGCAGATATTTCGTCCACACAGGTATATGTTCATTTATTAGACCTTGATAATCACGTGAAAAGCGTGTATAATGAGTGTCATCCTCGTGCAAAAACGAGTTAATCTGATTCTGGAGTTGATTTTGTGGCATTTTTAGGACTTTTCGGTAATTATGATAAGCCGGGTCCGGGCGTTGACAAAGATGAACCGAAAAAGGCAGCGCCGGTACGTTTTTTTGAGATCTTATGGCGAAAGCTGTCTAAACTGGTGCAGTTGAATCTGACATTTATGATCCCATTTATTGTGGTCATCGCGTTGATGGTGGGCGTATTCCTTTTACCGATTCCGCACTTTCTTTATGTAACGTCGTTCTTCGGTGTGCTTGACCTGTACATTCTGTATGCGGTTACACTGCCGCTCATCCTGCTTTCGCCGTTCACATGCGGCTTAGCGTATGTAACGCGAAACTTCGCCAGGGAAGAGCATGCGTTCGTTTGGTCGGATTTCTGGGACGCTGTGAAAAACAACTGGAAGCCGGCACTTTTGAACGGCGTGATCGTGTATCTCGCATATGTAATCTTGAGCTTCTCAATCTTCTTTTATTCCACACGCGTATCGGACAACTGGATGTTTATGATTCCGCTTGCAGTTTGCTGCATCCTGTCGATTCTAATGCTGTTTGCGCAGTATTACATTCCGGTTATGATCGTCACGTTTGACTTGAAGCTGCGCCACATTTACAGAAACGCATTTATTTTCTCTATTATGGGCCTGTTGCGCAATCTGATGATTACGGCAATCCTTGCGGGTTTGTTCATTGCGTTTTTGTTCTGCCCGGCGGCATTTGCGATGATCCCGCTGCTGCTCGTAATCATTTTCCTTTGTGCGTTCATCAGCTATCTGACGAGCTTTGCAACGTATTCGTTGCTCGATACGTACCTGATCCAGCCGTTCTACAAAAAGGAAGCGGAAGCGAAGGACGCTGAAATTCGCGTAGCCAAAGACGGCGATACGTTCAATTTTGACAATGATGAGTTGGACGACGATGATGACGATAAGCCGCAGTACGTTTACGTGAACGGCCGCTTGATCGACCGTAAGGTCATGGAGCAGGAATCTCTGTTCTCGGATAAAACGGATACTTCCGATCATTTACAGTAATTTAAAACAAACATAAAAGCCTCTATCGAACTGAAATTGAACCGCACCAGATTATGCGGACAGCACTAAAAGCCCCCATGTAGGATATTGAGTTTTAAGCGGAGTGGCGCAGCGACAGCGGTGCCACTCCCGTTTTTGTTTGGATGCGTTCGTGGTTATAGAAGTAAATATACCTGTCGATCAGTTCGTTTGCTTCTTGGAGCGTCTTTGGCTTGTGGCGGTAGATGCACTCTGTTTTCAGAATGGAGAAGAAATTTTCTGCCATGGCATTGTCATAAGGATTTCCTTTCCTTGACATGGACGGCGTTATGCCGTAAGATTGTGTTAGCTTGAAGTATGCTTGCGATGTGTATTGAAAGCCTTGGTCGCTGTGGAGCTGCAACTCCACAGCGACTTTCTCTTTCTTCATTGCCAGACGAATCGTGTCCAGAACAAGATTCACAGTCTGCCGACTTGCAGTCTTGTAGGCCACAATACTGTTGTCATACAGATCTCGGATCATGGACAGATATAAAATGCCTTCTTTTGTGTAGATGTAAGAAATGTCCGTGACCCATTTCTCGTTTGGCCTGACCGCCCGGAACTGTCTGTTCAACAGATTTTCGTATTTGTGTACCTGCTGACCAAGATTTACCCATTGGCGGCGTCGGCGAACCTCAGACAATAATCCATATTTTTTCATGATTCTGAGCACAGTCTTCGGATCTCTTTGAATATTTCTGCCTTTTAACCACTTCCATACACGTCGATAGCCATAGGTCTTATCTGTCCTGCGCTGACATTCCTCGATTTCCTTTGCCACAACAGCATCGCGATCCGTCTCTCCCAGACGCTTTTTAAAGCAGTAGTAACCACTTCTGGATACCCCGAAGAATTTGCACATAACAGATATTGGGTATTCTTCCCGGTGACGGTGAATGACGGCGTACTTTGCCTTTGGCCTCACTTCCTTTCTGTGGACTGCAGAAAATCCTGCAGTAATTTCACTTCCATCTTGAGCCGCTTATTCTCATACTTATATTCCTGCAGCGTCTTTGCAGGCTTCCTGCCACGAAACTTCGGCGCACCCTTGGCGGCTTTTTTGCGTTGCCGCTTCAGCAGATTGTGAACCGGACGGTCTCCCTCCAAGCCAAGTTCCGCTTCGATTTCCCTGTGGCTCTTCCCTGATTCTAACATCTTTTCTATGGTCGGTAGTAGAACCTGCATATTGGTGTATCTTCGTTTGCTCATAATGAATCCCCCCTGATGTACTTATTATCCTACATCAGGGGGGATTTTGTCTATTGTCCTGTTTTACTGGTTCTGTTCAGAAATCGATAGAGGCTTTCATTTTGCTCAATTTTAATTATTTCTCATTCTTATCAGTCTTTTCACGCATTTTGGAAAGTGGGTTGGCGTTTACGGCTTCCTCCATTTGCTTACTGGAGGTGTGCGTGTAGATCTCTGTAGTGCCGAGATTTTCGTGGCCCAGAATATCCTGCAAAACGCGAATATCCACGTTGCCGTATTGGTACATCAGCGTCGCCGCCGTGTGCCGCAGCTTGTGTACGGAGTATCCCGCGCCGCCAAGACCGATTTTCGTGAGGTTTTTATTGACCATGGCCTGTACGGTCTTAGGACTGATGCGTGTGCCGCGGTTGCTGATGAACAGCGCGTTTTTATCCTTCACGTCGTCCTTTGGGCGCACACGCACGTAGGCATCGATAGAAGCTAAGCATGCGTCATTTAAGTATACGATGCGTTCTTTGCTGCCTTTACCGACGATGCGCAGGGTGGAGTTGTTGTGGATCACGTCGCTCATGTTGATGGAAACAAGCTCGGAAAGGCGCATGCCGCAGTTTAAAAACAGCGTCAAAATGCAGTAGTCACGCTCCTTATCCGGCCCGTCCACGGCGTTTAAAAGCTCGCGGCTTTGCTCTAACGAGAGGTAGCGGGGAAGGGTTTTGGCTTTTTTCGGCGGGGTCAGATTCTCTGTGGGGTTAGAATTCAAAAGACCCTCGTGCACGGTCAGGTAGTTAAAAAAGCTTTTGAGGCTCGAAGATTTTCGCTGACGCGTGGAGCTCATGTTGCTGCGTCCGTCGGCAGCGTAGTTCATGAACTCAAAAATGTCCATCGTCGTGATGGAACGGATAAATTCAAGGTCAATATCGTCGATTGAGATTTCTTCCATGGGTGTATCTTGTGAAACATATCCGCGAAAATGTTTCATGAAGCGAAAGAATGTCCGCAGGTCAGAGCAGTATTCGTTTACAGTCTTCGGCGCGCGGCCTTTGATGTTGCGGTAATATAAAGCATATTGCCGCACAATCTCCGGCATTTCAGGCAAAATATCCATAACGGGTACACCTCACAAATTTTGAATTTTAAAGCTGCAACTTGGTGTTCGGCTCCGTTGGCTTCAAAGCTTTCGGGTTTAGCCTAATCGATGCATGAATTACTCTTGGATTATCATTATAATTCGGAACGAGACTATAGATATGCTGCGGTACTTAAACCGACAGCAGAGAAAACGGAGCCGAGGTTATTAAAAACAATCTTATTGAGAAACGCACGGATTTCCGCAGTCGAGATTTACATAGAATCAACGCACACAATCACAATTCATAATGAATGCGTTTATTTAAGTAAACTGAAACCGCAAAACATTGGGTTGGGCTAAAACGGATGATTTCGCAGGTTTTACGAAAATCCGCTTAAAAAGCCTGCTATTCGTAAAATGCTGCTCCTCAAATTATACAAAATATCTATTTTGTATAATTTGGGATTTTTTTAGATTCAAGTCCCTCTTTGGATGCTTCCGTGTGAATCTGTTTTGAAATGTGTGTGTTTGGGTGCTTGTACATGAATACACAGGCGTATAGAATCAAGAATTATGCATCAAGCTCCATCAGCGGTAAAACGCCGCCGATGTCGATCATCTGGTTTTGTGTCAGCTCAATGTACTGTACGCAGTGCTTTTCGAGAAACGCACGAATCTCCGCCGCGCACTCTAAAGAATCGAGCTTGCCTGTGAACGCCAATACATTTTTGTCGATCAGGCCACAGCAGCCGCCTAAGAAGCCGTAATCGTAGCCATCCAGAAAAACGTTTTCTTCGTGCACAAGCAGCACGTCGATGCCTAAAAACTGCGCCAGTGCGCGAATGCCGAGATCCATCGTGATGATCGCGTCTTTCGCCACAACAGCCGTCGCACAGCGCGTGTAGCCTTGGTTGACATGCCTCATTTTAAGGCCGGCGTCTTCCAGACAGGTGTAAATGTTCGGATCCATAACACCGAGGTTTGCAAGCACCGTGCCGTTCAGGTTTAACATGTTGCAAAGAACATCTTTCGGATATTTCGGCTCCGGAGTCATGGCAGTCTCCGCTACCTGATAGCCGATATCTGTAAGCTGCTTTTTGAGTGCCTCTTCTCCGCGCAGAACAAACGTGCGTCCCTTATCCAAATGAAACATCTGCATATCTGCATGGTACGCGATCGGATCCGGCAGACGCGTGTCAAACTCCGTTGTGACGCACCGAATACCATGCGCCTTTAAAGCTTCCAAAATCTCCGGATATGCGCCGGAGACCGCCGCTGTCGTGACCTTGCTTTCCGGCAGATTCGGCTTTTCAACAAATCGTTCTTTTACTGCACACATGCGTCAAACGCCTCCCTCACGTTGTGGACGCCGATGAGCTCCACCCCGCTGAATCTTTTTGAATCTATGCTCTTCATGCTGTGGTACGGCAGTACACAGCGCGTGAATCCCAGTCGATATGCTTCCGAAACGCGGGACTCGATATGACTGACCGACCGCAGCTCGCCTGCAAGACCAATCTCGCCGAACACGACGGTATCATCGCGGATTGGCGTGTCTTTCAGGCTTGATACGAGTGCCATTGCAACGGCCAGATCGACCGCCGGCTCATCGATACGCAGGCCGCCGACGACGTTCAAATACGCGTCTAAATTGGAAAAATAGAAACCTGCACGCTTTTCCAGAACGGCCAAAATCAGCGCCATACGCGCATAATCAAAGCCCGTGGACATGCGGCGCGGCGTGCCGAAGCCGCTTGTTGTTGCAAGACCCTGAATCTCCGCGAGCAGCGGACGTGTACCCTCCATTACGGCGGTTACGCATGTGCCGGAAGCGTTCGTCGGGCGGCCGGAAAGCATCGCCTGCGAGGGGTTTTCGATCTGCCGCAGCCCCGCTTCCCCCATATCGAATACGCCAATCTCGTTTGTGGAGCCATAGCGGTTTTTTACGGCGCGCAGAATGCGGTACGTCATCTGGCGGTCGCCCTCGAAGTACAGCACGGCGTCCACAATGTGCTCCAACACCTTTGGACCCGCGATGGCGCCGTCTTTGTTGACGTGACCGACGAGAATCGCCGGAATATCGAGCGATTTGGAGCAGCGCATGATCGCGTTCGTGCATTCGCGCACCTGTGTGACGCTGCCGGGCGACGAATTGAGATCGGTAAAGTTCATCGTTTGGATGGAGTCGATCATCACGATATCCGGTTTTTCGGTGCGAATGTGCTCCACCACAAGCTGCACGTCCGTTTCCGCCAAAATGCGCAGGTTGGGGCTGGAAACACCGAGACGCCCTGCGCGCAGCTTGATCTGCCGTGCAGATTCTTCGCCGGAAACATATAAAATACGCAGCTTTTGCCCGAGGTATTCGCAGATCTGCAAAAGAATGGTTGATTTGCCGATACCCGGGTCGCCGCTGATGAGCACGAGCGAGCCTTTTACAAGGCCGCCGCCAAGCACGCGGTCAAGCTCCGAAAGTCCGGTGTGATAACGATGCTCGTCCTCCGTATCGATCTCTGAAATTGCAAGCGGGCGCGTCAGCAGCGTAGAAGCTGAAGAAGAATACCCGGAAGCGGCGGATTTTGCGGAAACAGCCGTTTTGACGGATTCCTCCATGGTGTTCCACTCGCCGCAATCCGGGCACTTTCCTGCCCACTTTGCGGATTCAAACCCGCAGTTTGAGCAGATGTAGACGATTTTATTTTTAGCCGCCATAACGCGCACCGCCCCCTTATTTTGTATAATTCTAAGCTTATTTTACCACGGAACAGATGTTTTGTAAAGAGTTATTCCGCTTTGCAAAAGGCGATAATGCCATCCGCGATAGCCGCCGCCAATTTCTTTTGGTAGTTTTCGTCGCACAGCTTTTCAGCTTCTTCCGGGTTTGAGAGGAATCCGCATTCCACGATCACCGTCGGTGCGGAAGT
>OLNC01001105.1_pt1 | contig 17769 bp, 15 predicted proteins | sample 1672011 | NCBI WGS metagenome assembly OLNC01 (sample SAMEA3136636, study PRJEB25190) | human gut metagenome | biome: human gut; feature: human-associated habitat; material: faeces | place: Austria | collected 2013 | reverse complement strand
TCACAAGGCTCTTTTCTTTGTGATTTTCACCTATTTTTCTGAAACTGAAAAACTCTACAAAGTGCGTAAATTCAAGGATTTCTACATATTCTTCCTTTGTAGCAACACCACAGTCTCGACATGGACCGTTTCGCAGAACTGGTCTACGCTGCATGCCTTTTCCAGTTCGTAGCCTGCAGCGAGGAATGCCGGGAGATCCCGGGCGAGGCTGGTGGCTTTGCAGGAGATGTAGACGATGTGGTCTACGCCGTAGGAGAGAATCTTCGGCAGGGCCTTTGGGTGAATACCGTCTCTTGGTGGGTCGAGAATGATCACGTCTGGTTTCTCAGTGAGGTCATCAAGGACTTTTAGAACATCTCCGGCTATAAATTTACAGTTACTTAAATTGTTCAGCGCTGCATTCTGTTTAGCGGCTTCTACTGCTTCCTCTACAATCTCTACTCCGATCACTTCATCTGCTACGGATGCTGCGAGCTGAGCGATGGTTCCTGTTCCGCTGTAAAGATCAAAGACTACTTTATCTTTGGTATCTCCGATGTACTGGCGGACTACAGAATAGAGCACTTCTGCTGCCAGTGAGTTGGGCTGGAAGAATGAGAAGGTGCTGATCTTGAATCGCAGTCCCAGGAGGGTTTCGTAGAAGAAATCCTGTCCGTAAAGGATGCAGGTTTCATCACTCTGCACCACATCGGAAAGAGAGTCGTTAATGATGTGCATGATTCCGACGATTTTTCCTTCCAGCGGAAGTGCAAGGAGTTCTTCTTTCAGTGGCTGCAGGTCATGTTCTTCCTGACTGGTGGTGATCACGTGTACCAGGATTTCTCCGGTGGTTACGCCGCGGCGGAGAAGCAGGTGGCGCAGATAGCCTGTGTGCTGCATCTTTTTATAATAGGAAACATTTCGTTTCAGGAAAAATTCATGGACGCAGGTCAGGATTTTGGTCATGTCTTCGTGGACAAGTTTGCAGTCGTTTGCGGTAAGTACGTCATAGGTGCTGCCCTTCTTGTGCAGACCAAGTGTGAGCGGACCATCTTTGTATGCGTCGCCAAAAGAGAATTCCATTTTATTGCGGTATCTGAATTCGATAGGGCTTCCGTGGATTCCTTCCCACTGGTAGTCAGCACCGTTTAATGCTCCCTCAAGCAGATCACGGACCTGGCGTTCTTTCATTACAAGCTGGTTCTCATAGGACATGGTCTGATACATGCATCCACCGCATTCCGGGAAAATGCTACAGACCGGGTCTCTTGTTTCAAGCGGGGATTTCTCCAGAACTTCCAGAAGTCGTCCTTCTACACGGCCGGAGCGTTTCTTGTTGATCATGAAACGGACTTTCTGGCCTGGCATGCCGTTCTTTACTGTGATTTTCTGGTCGCCTGTCATTACAATTCCTTTATTTGGAAAATCTACTTTTTCAATTACTCCCTCGTAAATTTCGCCTTTCTTCATATAACCTCCTGTATCGCTTTCGCAAAAATAGCCCCGGTATAAGCCGGAGCTATTCGTTCGTTTTCATAATTACTCATTTTCTGCGGATATTCCGCTGTCTGTTTATAACAGGACCGGTAATTACTCTTCTTCGTCTTCGAAATAGTCGTCGAAGTCGTCGTCAAAATCCTCTTCGAAATCTTCCAGATAATCTGGCTTAAAGAAGTGATATACAGCAAATGCGATACCTGCTACTGCTGCAACTGCGCCAATGATTGCCAGTACCCAGAGGACTGTATTTTTTTCTTTCTCTTCTTCTTTTTTGTTTAATGCTGCTAATAATTCTTCAATTTTAATGTTCATAATCGCACCATCCTCTCAATAGTCTGCCAGCTGACGCTACCGTTATAGATAGAATAGCTGTTAACACTTTTGCCGTCTGCTGTTTAATGCAATTATTATACCACCTTCTCTGTGATTTTACCATAAATATATGAATTAATTTTCTTTTCTGAATTGCTTCTATACTTTTTTATAAAAGAAGAGCCATACCAGAAGTTATCATTACTTCCTTGCATGGCTCTTCAGATGGCAGTATATTTTTGATGTTATACTTTTTTGCTTAATAGTTCCTATATAATGGTCAGTCTTTTGTGATTGCTCCGATCACGAAATAGCAGATGACTGCTACAACCATGGCATTGATAGAAGCGATTCCTCCAGGGATCAGGTTTCCTGCCAGTGCGCCGCAGATAACACCGACGACGGAGCCCCATTTTACTTCTTTCTTTGCTTCTGCTCCTGACTCATAGTCGGATCTGTGGAGGAAGAAATCCAGGGAGATCAGTGCACCTACCGGCGGGAGGGCTGCGTTCAGGAAGTTAAGCCATCCTACGAAGTTATTGTAAAGCCAGATAGAAAGCACGGTTCCAATCACACCTGCGATGACTACCATTGGTTTCTTGCGGACTTTTGTGATATTGGAAAGTCCAAGTCCGGATGTGTAAAGTGCGTTGTCGTTGGTTGTCCAGATGTTTGCTCCCAGTGCGATCAGTGCAGGAACTGTCAGTCCCTGTGCGATCATAACGTAGAAGATATCATCCTTTCCTGTGAAAGCTCCACCTGTTGCACCAAATGCGAACATCAGGGCATTTCCAAGGAAGAATGCGATTACGGTTGTAACAATTGCAATCTTATTTGTTTTTGCATAACGGGTAAAGTTTGGTGTTGCTGTTCCGCCGCTGACAAAGGAACCGATTACCAGTCCTGCTCCGCCTGCGATGGTCAGTGTTCCCTGACTCTTTGCAAATACTGCCTCCAGGCCGCCGCCCTGTCCGATTGCAAGATTCATGGAATAGATGCCAAGGATTGCAATCAACGGTACGGAAATATAGCTGACGATCTCAAGTCCTTCGATTCCGCGGTATGCGGAAAGTGTCATACACACACCAGCGATCACTACCAGAACTACCGGTGATACATGGAGCACTTCTGCTGCCGGAATAGCGAACATGGCTGCACCTACACCAAACCATCCAATCTGTGTGAAACTGATCAGTGCAGATGGCAGGTAAGAACCTTTTTTACCGAAAGAATGCTGTGCAAGCAGGTCCAGTGACATACCAGTGTGGCTTCCGATGTAACCCAGCACACCTGTGTAAGCACCCAGCACGATGCTTCCGATCAGAACTGCCCAGATAAATCCCTGCAGGTTCAGTCCGATTCCCAGCTTCGCACCCACACTCATGCTGGCTGAAAAGAATGTGAAACCAAGCATGATAAAGAACATTGGCCAGAAGCCTTTTCTGGCTGTGGCTGGTACGCGCTCAAGGGAATAGTCCTTGTCTTCTACTACGTCTTTTGTGTTTTTACTCATAATTTTTTCCTCTCCCCCGGAATCCGTTTAGATTTTCTTCAGCTTTGCAAAGCCTGCGAACATCTTCTTGACTCCCACTTTGTCAAAATCAACAGTAACTTCATAATCTCTTCCACCGTCTACAATGTCTTTGACGATTCCCACGCCAAATTTAATGTGACGTACGGTATCGCCTGCTTCATAATCTAAGGACGCTGCCTTGGTGACTTTGAATTCTCTTGGCTTGAATGGCTTTGATGCCAGTGCCATTTTCATCTTGGCAAGGCTGCGGTCTGCCTGGATCATGTCTGCAATCTGTTTCTTCTTTTCCGGTGTTGCTGTCTGTCCCATATCTACAAGTTCACGCGGGATTTCGCGGACAAATCTGGAAACTTTGTTGTACTGCACATCCCCGCGGATCATTCGCTGTCTGGCACTTGTCAGTGTCAGGTCTTCCATGGCTCTTGTGATTCCCACATAACAGAGGCGGCGTTCTTCTTCCAGATCGGATTTATCGTCTGATACAATGGACATATAGGACGGGAAAATTCCGTCTTCCATTCCAACCAGAAATACTCTCGGAAATTCCAGACCCTTGGCGCTATGTAAGGTCATAAGAAGCACATAATCCTGATCCGGGTCAACGCTGTCGATGTCTGCGATCAGTGCGATCTCTTCCAGGAATCCGGAAAGTGTGGCAGGCTGTCCCTGTTCTTCCATGGCTTCCTGATAGGACTCGGTCTTGGAAATAAGTTCGTCGATATTCTCAATCCGTGCCTGGGATTCTTCGGTATCTTCCGCTTTCAGCTCTGCTACGTATCCGGTAAGTTCAATTACTTCTTCCAGAAGTTCACGGACTGTGTAGGATTCCGCTTTGCTCTTGAAACTCTGGATAAAGGTTACAAAACCGTCAATCTTGGAAAGGCTTCTTCCAATAGAAGGAACTTCCTCTGCCACACGCAGGGCGTCGTAGAAGCTGACGCTCATCTTGTCTGCATAATCCTGAATCCTGCCAAGTGTTGTGGCACCAATTCCACGTTTCGGCACATTGATGATACGGCGGACTGCCAGGTCATCTCTGGAGTTATCGATGGTCTTCAGATAACCTAACAGGTCTTTGATCTCTTTACGTGCATAGAAGTTTACACCGCCTACGATCTTATAAGGAATATTCGCAATCAGGCACTTCTCTTCAAAGAGTCGGGACTGGGCATTGGTTCTGTACAGGACTGCGCAGTCTTTGTACTTCGCACCGTTCTCCCTGTGTGCCCTGGAAATCTCGCCTACTACATACTCTGCTTCTTCGTATCCGTTCATAAACTGGCGGAAATGGATCAGTTCACCTTCCGGGTTCTCCGTCCAGAGTGTCTTGGATTTACGGGAGGCATTGTTGGCAATCACTTCATTGGCTGCACTCAGGATGTTCTTGGTGGAACGGTAATTCTGTTCCAGACGGATGACCTTTGCATCCGGGAAAACATGCTCGAATCCGAGGATGTTTCCGATGTTTGCACCACGGAATTTGTAGATAGACTGGTCATCATCACCCACAACACAGAGATTTTCATACTTGGAAGCCAGCAGGCTTACGAATTTGAACTGTGCTGTGTTGGTGTCCTGATACTCGTCTACCATGATGTATTTGAAACGTTCCTGATAGTTCTCAAGAACATCTCCGCAGTTCTGGAACAGTTCTACTGTCTTTACGATCAGATCGTCGAAATCCAGCGCGTTATTCTTTCGCAGGGATGCCTGATACTCACGGTATACTGCTGCCACTTTCTTCTTATTAAAGTCACCGCCTGCATTCAGTTCCATTTCATCTGGTGTGATCAGCTCGTCTTTTGCATGGGAAATCTGTGCAAGCAGGGAGCGTTCCTTGTAGATCTTGGTATCGATATTCAGCTTTCTGCAGATTTCTTTCATCAAAGTTTTCTGGTCTTCTGTATCGTAGATGGCAAATCTGGTATCGAATCCCAGACGGTCAATATGTCTGCGCAGGATCCGCACGCAGGTAGAGTGGAAGGTGGATACCCAGATGCTCTCTGAGCCGAAACCTACGATCTTATCTACTCGTTCTCTCATTTCACTGGCTGCTTTATTTGTGAAAGTGATAGCCAGGATATTCCAGGGATTTACGCCCTTTTCATCTATCAGGTAAGCAATACGGTGGGTCAGCACTCGCGTCTTTCCCGAACCCGCTCCCGCCAGGATCAGCAGTGGGCCTTCTGTGTGATAGACAGCTTCCTGCTGTGGGGGATTTAATGTACTGTAAATGTTGTTCATTTTCTCTCCTATCTCTTGTCGAGTTACAGTTTGCATTGTTTGAAATATCTGTATCCGTTATTAGTCCGGATTAAAACTTTCCACATAACAGACCCATATCTTCACAATTATACACAAAAACCTGTTCGCCTACAACAGGTTACTTTTAGAAATTCGAAGTTTATCAGACTCTTCTCCAACTTACCAAGAAATTTGGTTACTGTTCACTCCGCAACGAAATTTGTCTATTCAGTAAAAAAAGCATTTACAAGTAGTATTTAAAACTATATAATAGGGAACAGAGGTGATGAAAGATGACTATTGATGAAAAAGATATGATAAACAGTATTCTGGCAAGTGTGTCCAGGATTGATTATATTAAACCGGATGATATCCCCAATATTGAATTATACATGGATCAGGTAACAACCTTTATGGAGGAGCAGCTTGCTTCCACCAAGCGTTATGACGAGGACAAGATCCTCACCAAGACCATGATCAATAACTATGCCAAGAATAAACTCCTTCCTCCGCCGGAGAAGAAGCGTTATTCCAGAGAGCATATCCTGATGCTGATCTTTATTTATTATTTCAAGAACATTCTGTCCATCAGTGATATTCAGACCCTGCTCACACCCATCGCGCAGAAATATTTCAAGTCCATGACTGAGAAGGACATGACCTATATTTATAATGAAGTTTTCAGCATGGAAAAAGAACAGATCGAATCTCTCAAGAAAGACCTGCTCCGCAAATATAAAACAGCCCAGGATACTTTCTCAGATGCAGATGAAGAAGATCAGGAGAATTTGAAACGCTTCTCTTTTATCTGCCTGTTAAGTTTTGATGTTTATGTAAAGAAAATGATGATCGAACATCTGATCGACGAAATGAATCTGTCCTCAAACGAAGAGAAAAAGAAAAAATAACATATCCATTCTCTTAAAAAAGGATCCGCTCTGCAATATTTCCAGACCGGATCCCTTTTTCTTTTTCCTGATTCTGCTGATCTTACAGCAGAACAGTCAGTTATTTCTCCACAGCCTTAAATGTGAATTTCACAGGCTGGTAATCTCCCATCGTCAGCGGCAGCGGCAGTCCTGCTTTCATCAGAGCCGCACCTGTATAAACTTTTCCTGTAGCTGTGTCTTCATAATGCATTTCTGCATCCAGCCCCTGAGGATAGCACAGATAGATCCGTGGGTTGGCTTCACTGTGCAGTCTGACACCGCATACCACAGCCTCTTTTTTATCCTTGGATACAAACTGCCATAATACATATTTCTGGTTTTCATAAGGATTTTCCAGGCGGTAATAATCCCCTGTCTGTACAAGATGTTCCATCTCTTTATAGATAAGGATCTGTTCTCTGGCTGTCTTCTTCTCTTCTTCGGACATTTTCATCAGGTCAAGTTCATAACCGAAGGTTCCGGAAGATGCCACGATTCCTCTTGTCTCGAAAGGTGTGATCCTTCCTGACTGATGGTTGGGGCATACGCTCACATGCGCTCCCATAGCACTTACCGGATAACCGAAAGAAGTACCATACTGGATCTTCAGTCTGTCAATGGCATCGGTATTATCACTGCACCAGATCTGCGGGGAATAGTAAAGCATTCCTGCCTCAAATCTTCCACCGCCGCCGGAACAGGATTCGAAAAGAAGATCTGGATATCTCTGCACCAGGCTCTCCATCATCTCATAGACAGCCAGAACATATCTGTGATAAACCTCTCCCTGACGTTCTCCTGGAAGTGCTGCACAGAACACGTTATCCACACTGCGGTTCATATCCCACTTCACATAATCCACTTTGCAGGCATCCAGCACTGTGAATATCTGGTTCATAATGTGTTCCCGGACTTCCTTTCTGGTAATATCCAGATTCAGCTGATACCTGCTTCTGTTCGCTGCACGTCCCGGGATCTTAAATGCCCAGTCCGGATGCTCCCTGTACAGATCACTGTCCTCGGAAACCATCTCAGGTTCTACCCACAGACCAAATTTCAGTCCCAGACCATGGATCTTCTCTGCCAGTGCAGGAAGACCGCCTTTGATCTTCTCCTCATATACCTTCCAGTCTCCAAGCGCACACCAGTCATTGTCTCTCTTTCCAAACCAGCCGTCATCCAGCACAAACATATCCAGTCCGATATTCTTCGCTTCTTCTGCAATGTGATAGAGCTTGTCTGCATCGAAATCGAAATACGTAGCTTCCCAGTTGTTGACCAGGATCGGGCGGGGCTGATCTACATATTTACTGCGGATCAGATTCTGTCTGTATGCATCATGATAATTACGGGAAAGCTTCCCGAAACCTTCCTCCGAATAAGTCATAATGACCTCCGGTGTCTCAAAAGTATCCCCCTGTTTCAGTGTCCACTGGAAATGATATGGATGGATTCCCATCATCACACGGGTTTGTCCGATCTGATCCACCTCTGTCTCAAATACAAAGTTTCCACTATATGCCAGCGCATAGCCGTAGCAGTTTCCATGTGTCTCTTCCGTATCGCGGTCGCAGAGGATGACAAATGGATTATGGTGGTGGCTGGAAGTTCCCCGGATACTTCCCACCGACCAGTTTCCGTGACCCAGATGGATTCTTTCCATCTCACGCTCCATGGCATGTCTGCCGTAGAAATGAACTGCATCCAGTTCCCTGTATTCAAAGTCCATTTCCATGGACACTGCTTTCTTTATGGTAACAGCTTCTGTGCCTGTATTTTCCAGGCGTACTGCCCTGGTGATCACATCGAATTTCGGAAATACTCCATAAAGAAGGTGCACCTTCAGCCCGCTGGCATGATCTGCCAGAACGATCTCCAGAGTCTGTGCTTCCTCTTCTCCTCCGAACATGGCCGGAAGTCCCCTGAGGCTGTATTTGCCCGGTCTGATCTCATAAGATTCGAATTTCAGATTCGCAGTATCACTTCCATCTGCCTGAACAGCCTCCAGGCCATTGATCCTGTAATCCCCGTTTCCGTAGGCTGTGTATTCCTGTGGCAGAGTATCCAGGGAAAATGTCCTGTCCCTTCCCGCTTCATAAGGATTCCCGGAAAAACCTCTGTCTGCACACACGATCCTGTCTGTGATCAGTGTATCTCCCACCGGACTTCCATAATAAAGATGAACCAGGGTATCATACTCCCTGACCTGCATCTGGTACGTGCTGTTTTCTGTTCTCAGTTCAAATACTTTCTCTTTTTCGTGATATCTGATCCATTCCATCTGCTGTACCTCTCCTGTTATTTTTTACTGAATCAGGCAGGTTTCTGACTGGCCTGTCTGTTTTTCTCTTGTTTATGCTCCTATTATACAGCTCCTCCATGATCTTTTAAATAGATTTATGGCAGGAACATATGTCATAATCGTTATGGCAAAACAGCTGAATATATGGTAAAATGTCAACAAAACGAAACCCTGTTCCGGTTAATTTCAAAGAAATGAGGACTGTACCAATGTCCAATGTAAAATACACCGACGGCGCCACCTTCCGCTGTCTCGAAAATCTCAAAGAAGCCTCTCTTGATATCAGTCTGATCCACACAGGCAGGGAATACTGTCTGCCCGGTCATATCTGTTCCAGATCCAGAGAAGAATTTATCATTCATTTCGTATTGAAGGGCACCGGATTCTATTCTGCTGACGGACAGACCTGGTCCCTGTCTCCGGGACAGATGTTCCTCATTTATCCAGATGAACCGGTTACCTACGGTGCGGATGAAACAGATCCCTGGACTTACGCCTGGATCGGTTTTAAGGGGATCCGCGCTGGTTCCCTGGCAGCCCAGTGCGGTTTTTCCCGTAAGAACCGGGTGCTTCCTGCTCCCTCTTCTGAACTGATCACAGAATACATTGATCATCTCCTGGAACACAGACAGCTGTCCCAGGCCAATGACCTCCGGCGCCAGGCATACCTGCTCCTGTTTTTCGCAGAACTGACAGATTTCCACGAGAAGCAGTCGGGCCAGAATAAAAAGTCCCATGAATACAGTACCAGTGTTTATGTAGAACTTGCCATCGAGTACATCACCAGTATGTATCAGAATGGGATCGGCATTTCGGACATTGCATCCAATATCGGCATCAGCCGTGCTTATCTAAACAGTGCCTTTCAGAAAGAACTGAATATGTCCGCCCAGAGTTTTCTCATTGATTACAGAATGCACAAAGCAGCCAGCCTGCTTCTGGGTACAGACATGTCCGTAAAGGAAATTGCCCGCTGTATCGGATACACTGACCAGCTGGTATTCTCCAAAGCTTTCAAAAAGAAATTCGGGGTAAGCCCGAAAAATTATAAAACCCATCAGGAAATGCTGGAACATTTCCACGAAAAACAACCATAACAAGGAGGATCCAAACATGAAGAAAAAAATTGCAGCGTTACTTTTATGTGCCGTATTATCCGCCACATCCTTTCCTGTCACAGGCATGGCAGGAGAATTCAGTGCAGCTTCCGAGGATGTTTCCCAGGAAACGCCTGACCCGGAAATTACTCCTACTGTCAAACCTGCCCGTACCCCGAAAGTTACAGCGAGTGTTGTAAAAGGACTGGAGAAACCTCTGAAATTTTATCCTGGACAATTTTATGAATTTAAAGTGATCGGCGCAGGAACTGATAATAAATCTCCGGTGAAAGGTGCTGTCCGCTGGATTCCCCTCTACTGGAGTATGTCCTCTGTCGGTGATCGTTACAACTCTGTCTGGAAAATTGGTTCACCTGTGGGAATATCAACTGGTGCCTCTTATACCATGTACATTTTCTTCAAACAGCAGGTGTACAACGGAAAGTTATGGATTGATACAGAAACTGTAAAATCCATGCGCACCACCTTCAAGTCTGCTGATTTATCTTCCAGCAAACTGCCCATTCCGTCCCTGACATCAGTTTCCAATAAATCAAAGGGTATTGTTTTCAAATGGAAAAAAGTCACCGGATGTTCCGGCTACATGATATACCGGAAAACAGGAAGTGGCAAATGGACCAAGCTCGCCACAGTAAAGGGCAGCAGCACCCTTTCCTATACAGACCGTACAGCGAAAAGTGGAAACACTTACACTTATACAGTAAAAGCATACAAAGATTCCCAGCAGGGTTCCTACAACACCATCGGATTGAAGATCACCCGCCTGACAGCTCCAACCCTTTCTTCCCTGACCAACACCAAATCAGGCAGAACCGATTTAAAGTGGAAAAAAGTTACCGCTGCATCCGGATATCAGGTTGAATACTCTACCTCCAAGAACTTCGCCAATTCCAAGAGGATATCCACCGGTAACAGTTCTTCCACTGCTCTTTCCGGTCTGAAAAAAGGAAAAACTTATTATATCCGCGTACGCGCCTGCAAAAAATCCAATGGAATAACCAGTTACAGTCCATGGAGCAATACAAAGAGCATCAAGATCAAAAAATAACCCGGCAAAACTTTATTTCATATAAAACAGGAGGGACATATGACATGTCCCTCCTGTTTTATACTTTTCTATTCTGTTATTTACTGTCCAAGTTCGTTCTGGATATCTGACTGTGCCTGGTCAAGTGCTTCTGCCACATCTACGCCATTCTCAAAGATATCATACAGAGTAACTGTTGTGAACTCTGTATTGATGGACGGATAGGAAGAAGAAGAATGAGATTCAAGACCTGCGCTTCCATCTTCGAGCTCTTTCACTGTTGTTATTCCTAAAAATATATTCTGTTTATTGTGTGTTTTTCACAATATTATACGTTTTACCTCGCATTACTTAATTTTTCCAAGTCTGACCACATTCCAGGTTGCTTTTTTCAGCATTGTCTGCAATTCTCCTGCTTCTACTTTGCCTGCTGCCACCTGCTTCGGCATAACCTTCTCTCCATCTGGGCCGTTTTCTGCCTTAAGATCATCGTTTTCCAATACAATGTGCTCTTTTACCTGGTATCCCTGGAAGCATCTCACATCTGCAGTGAGCAGAATATCCTCTTCAAGGTTACGGTTTACCGCAAAGATAGTCACTTCCTCTGCTTCTTCATTGTAGACTGCCACACTGACAATGTCAGAAATCTCTCCGTGCTCCAGAGTCGGATGAGACGGGCCATCTACCAATGGCTGCAGGACTGTACCGCGGCCATATCTGGATGCATGGAGAAATGGATAATAAATGGTCTGTCTCCATGCTGTCCCGTCCTTCTCCGTCATAACAGGCGCAATAACATTTACCAGCTGAGCCAGGCAGGCAATTTTTACTCTGTCTGCATGTTTCAAAAGTGTAATCAGCATCAGACCTACCAGAAGAGCATCTTCGAAATTATAATGATCCTCCAAAAGCGGCGGTGCAATCTGCCACGGATGGTTGGTGGTAATATCTTCCTCTTCGCTCTTGGAATGGAACCATACATTCCACTCATCAAAGCTTAAATTAATAGTCTTCTTGCTGCGTTTCTTCGCTTTTACGAAATCGCAGGTTGAAATCACAGTGCGGATAAATGCGTCCATTTCATCACATTTCGCCAGATAATCTGTGCTGTCATTATTCAGATTGCCATAATACTGATGGAGGGATACATAATCCACATAATCATAGTCATATTCCAGAGTAGTTGCTTCCCACTGCGGGAATGTGGGCATGTCCATAAAAGAGCTTCCGCAGGAAACCAGTTCGATAGACGGATCAATAAGCTTCATGGCTTTGGCAGTTTCCTGTGCCACACGGCCATACTCATGCATTGTTTTCTTTCCCAGCTGCCACTCTCCGTCCATTTCATTTCCCAGACACCAGAGTTTGATGTTATATGGATCTTTTATTCCATGTTTGATACGCAGATCGCTGTATTTTGTTCCATAGGGATGATTGCAGTATTCCAGAAGATTGCAGGCATCTGCCGTTCCTCTTGTTCCCAGGTTCACAGCCATCATTATGTCTGCCCCTGCTTTCTCTGTCCATCTGGCAAATTCTCCCAGACCGAATGTATTGGGTTCCAGGCTTCTCCATGCCAGATCCAGTCTGGGTTTTCGTTCAGACAGCGGTCCTACACTGTCTTCCCAGAAAAAGTTGGATACAAAGTTTCCGCCGGGATAACGAATTACAGGTACATTAAGATCCTTTACCAGCTCCAGTACATCCTTACGGAATCCGTTTTCGTCTGCAGTTGCATGATCCGGCTGATAAATGCCGCCATATACTGCTCTTCCCAGATGTTCGATAAAAGAACCGTAGATTCTTTTATCTACTTCGGAGATGCGAAAAGCCTTATCAACAATCATTTTTGCATTTTTCATAGTCAGTCCTCCTGTTTGTCTGTTAATCATTATATTTCTGTCTGTTTTATTGCCACTATTATTTAACCTTTTACTGCACCGGCAGTCATACCTTCGATAAAGTGCTTCTGGAAGCACAGGAACAGATAGGCAACTCTGGCTCCAGAATGCTTCTTTCCAAAGTTTTTCTCGGATTTCCGGATACTCTTTTTTCAGCAGCCTGCTGCTGACACTTTTATATGCATTGATAAATTTACTGAGTTCCGTTTTCGGCTGTGCACGAAACATTACATGCACATGGTCAATATCATGATTCCATTCCTCCAAAACAATTCCATATCGGGGTGCAATATATTCCCATATTTCTTTTGCTCTTTCTGAAATTGGGTCATTGATAACTTTTCTTCGATATTTCACCACCATGATCAAATGATAATACATCAAATATACTGAATGTGCATTATGATCCATATTTTCCATAAAACCAGTCCTTTTTTGATCTTTTATCTTGTCGACTGATTCTATTATACCATGAATCTCATCGCAGAATAAATGTTCTTTTCTGTTTTTTGGCAATTCATCTCCCACCTGTAAAGGAAGGAGAATTCTTGCTATATATTATGTTAAATGAGCGCTCCGGAAATTTCCTACGCTTCCCGGATATCTTTCACAGACTGGCGTATAAGAAGTTTACAGCTTTCCGGAATCTCAACGATCTGATCTGATCTGTTTTTCCCCTGCTCTTTTATACTTGCTGCTGTAACGTTTTCTTCTGTTTTCTCAGTTTCTGCTGATTCCCCTGACTCTACTTCTTCAATTACATTGGCACAGGCTGTATATCCAATCTCATACAGAGGAAGTGCCGTGGTTGTCAGCGGTGGTTTATAGTAATTGGAAAGTTCACGGTTATCAAATCCTACGACTGAAACATCTTTACCGGGGATCATTCCCAGTTCTTCCAGACGGTCATAGACACCGCCTGCCATAATATCATTCATACAGAAAATTGCTGTTACTTTCTGTTCCAGCAGCCGGTCTGTTGCAGCATACCCGCCTTCTCTGGTCCATCCCCCTTCTACGATGGCATCCGGATTAAAGAACAGGGAATGATCATACAACGCTTTCTGATATCCCAGCAAACGGTCATGAGTGTGAATGCTTCGCTCTTTTCCTGTGATCACACCTATATTTTTATGTCCCATGGAAATCACATAGTTCACGATTTCATAGGCACCTTTCTTATCATCTACTACAACCGACGGGTAATGCTCAGATTTCGTATATCCATAGGCCATGCTTGCCGGAACGGTCAGATTCTCCGGCAGACATTTCAGTGCTCTTTCATGAGCTGTCACGTACACGATCCCGTCCACCTGCTTGGCGATCAGTTCCTTCACTTCCCGACGTACCATCTGGAAGAACTTCTCGTTGTCATAATAGCTGTCGCCAAACTTCTTATATAATCTCAGATTGATCAGAAGAATGTGATATCCCTTCTCCTCACAACATTTCGTAATTCCGTCAATGATCTCCGGTGCACAGAATACCGTAATATCCTCCACAACAACACCTATGGTCCGGGTTCTTCTGGTCTTTAAATTCTTGGCAATGTAATTTGGAGTATAATTTAATTCTTCGATAGCCTGAAGCACACGCTCTTTTGTTTCCTTGCTGACATTGGGTTTCCCGTTGATGATATTGGAAACTGTGGCAATAGAAACATTACAGTGTTTCACTATTTCTTTAATTGTAACTATAGTCCGCCTCTTTTCCTGAACGTTCGTACATATTATCTATGTTTTATTATACGTTATACAAAGAGGGCAGGCAAGGAAATAATCGCCAAAAATGGACTGCCTGTATAACTGCTTTATCAGATTCCCTTAAAACTGAATGAAAATTCCATCTTTCTATCTGCATTTAACAAATATTCCGGATGAGTGTATGCGCCCCAGCTGTCGTCGCCGCCGATTCCCATCTGGGCTTTTGCGACACGGACGACAGTGTAGTGGATCTGTGGGTGTTCGTATGGGTGCATGGCATTTTCTATTTCGTGTGGAGTGTATGGAAGGGCGGAGAACATCAATCTGAAGATCATATGCATGAATATCCGGAACTGTGTAAAGATACACATCTCTGTAAATTCCGGAAAAACGGAAGAAGTCCTGATCTTCGCACCAGCTGCTGGAAGTCCATTTAAATACCTGTGCTGCCAGCTTATTCTGTCCATCTTTAAGATAATCTGTTAACTCAAACTCAGATGGAGTAAAAGAATCCTCACTGTACCCAATAAATGCTCCGTTCAGCCACAGCGCAAGCCCGCTCTCTGCTCCCTGGAAAGAAATAAACAGTCTCTTTCCCTTCATACATTCCGGCACTGTAAAATATTTCACATAGCTTGCAACCGGATTAAATCTCTCCTATCATTGACAATCACTCAATTGTTTTGTTATTATACTTTAAAAGGAAACGAGTTTGTTACCGTAAGGTTAATTCCGAGGCGGGGTACCCGTTTCCTTTTTTATATTTACCATATCATACAAATATAGTTTTCCATCAGATGCATGTCTTACCAGCATTTCTCCGGCCGCATTCGCTTTTGCTTTTGCAGCCGTTATACACGGTGCCTGTGTCGGCTCTACAAAGAAGCAGTGTACATTGTCACCAAATACCAGTTTTAATCCGAAGCAGACTCCCGTTATATTTTCTATTCCAGATTTTGACATTATATTTACAGATTTTGATTATCCTCATTTTTCGTCAATCATTTATCTGCATTTTTTCTATAAACCAAAGGCCAAAGAGACATAACACAAAAGGCAGGTAAAAAATCACCTGCCCCATTTCAAGCCACCTGGCTCTTTATCCTTTTGTTTCTTATCCTTTTATTCCCCTTTGGCTTCCTTCTCTGCCATTCTGGAGAATACCATTTCATAGCCATCATTTCCATAATTTAATGAACGATTCACACGACTGATCGTTGCAGTGGAAGCTCCGGTCTTCTCTGAAATATCAAGGTATGTTCTTTTGTCCATCAGCATCTTGGCAACCTCAAAACGCTGTGATAAGGAAAGAAGTTCATTGATCGTGCATACATCTTCAAAGAAAGTATAACACTCTTCTTTATCCTTCAGGCAAAGGATCGCTTCAAAAAGCTGATCCACAGCCTCTGTTCTGATCTTTTTACTCATTTTCCTGCTCCTTTAGAACTCTATTCTTCAATTCTTCACTGGACGAACATTTGTCTTTATTATGTCCGTATCATATTTCTAACAGTGCTATTTTACCACGTTAAAACATAAGAAGCAAGCGTTTGAGCTGAAAGAACTCAGGATTTTTATAATTTGCGGTTTACATACTTTTTCACTGCATCCACGGAGCGGTTCAGCACCAGTTCTTCCGGGAAATCCAGCTTTGTGAGCAGATCTCTGGCCAGATCAAACTCTCCGATGAGCAGGTCAAAATGCGCATCACTATCCATCACAACCGGAACCTGATACTTCTTACACAGATTCAGCATCACCGTATCATTCTCCACTGCATTCTCTCTGGTACAGCCTGGCTCCATGGAATGATTGTTCAGCTCCAGAACCTTCCCATATTCCTTCGCCCCCTGCACCAGCGCCTCATAATTGATCTCATATCTTCCATCATCCGGATGTCCGATGATATTAATATACGGATTCTTCATTGCATTCAGATAACTCTCCGTATTCTCAAGCTTAGATGCAGGCTTCATACACGGAGTATGCAGACTGGCGATCACCACATCCATATTTGCCAGCGTCTTCTGCCCCAGATCCACAGTCCCCTTTGCATCCAGAATATTCACCTCAGACCCCAGAAGCAGCTGAATCCCATACAACTCCCTGGGAACCACCTTCAGATTATTAAAATAAAACTCATGACAGGTCCCCGGCATCATCGGCGCATGCTCCGTAATCCCCAAAAGCTCCAGTCCCTTATCTGAAGCCGCCCTCGCCATCTCCCTCAAAGAACAATATGCATGACCGCTGGCCACTGTATGTGTATGCAGATCCAACACTGACTTATATTTCATGATCAACCCCTCCTCATTTCGTAAAAATGTTTTTTTCACATTATACTCCTACCCTGCAACACCCCGCAAGAATTTTGCATAAAATGCAAAATTCTAAGACACTCCTCCCCAGCCAGTAACCAGCACACAAAAAAAACAGAGCCTGCATCCCTGCAAGCCCTGCAAACATTTCAAATATTATTTTACAATAAAGGATTTTCTCTTACTTACAACATCAAAGATAACCGCTGCCAGAAGAACAAGTCCCTTAACAACCTTCTGAATATTCTGGTCAATACCCATGATACTCATACCTAAGTTCAGGACACCCATTAAAAGAGCACCAATAATAACTCCCGGAACAGTACCAGTTCCACCATAAGCAGAAGCACCACCAATGAAACAGGAACCAATGGCATCCATCTCGAAGTTCGTACCAGCCTGCGGGTTAGCAGAATTCAGACGGGCCATAGTAACCATACCAGCAATAGCAGCCAGAAGACCCATATTTAAATAAGCCAGGAAATAAACTCTGTTCGTATTAATACCGGAAAGCTTCGTAGCCTTCTCATTACCACCAACTGCATAGAAATAACGACCTGTAGTTGTCTTAGAAGCAATGTATGTATAGATTGCAATAATAACCACTACCCAAACCAGAGAGTTCGGAATACCTTTATACTGCGCCAGACGGAACATAAATGCAAGAACAACTGCACAGATCAGAACCATCTTGATCGCTGCGCCGCCGAAAGCTTCTACACTGTAGCCTTTTTTCGCACGGTCTGCACGGTTTTTCAGTACCATTAACACATAAACAATACAAACGATAATACCAACTACGAAACATGTAACATTAAATCCTTCTTTTCCAAATGGATCAGGAATATAATTGTTAAACAGTGCCAGATAAGAATCAGGCATTGGAGCCAGTGTCTGTCCCT
>OLNC01001100.1_pt1 | contig 17883 bp, 18 predicted proteins | sample 1672011 | NCBI WGS metagenome assembly OLNC01 (sample SAMEA3136636, study PRJEB25190) | human gut metagenome | biome: human gut; feature: human-associated habitat; material: faeces | place: Austria | collected 2013 | reverse complement strand
TTCCCTTCCTCAAGCTTTTCAATTACAATCGAATGGCAGTCATGCTTCAGTCGTACAATAGATTCTCTATTAACGATTCTATATTTAGTCGTATTTAGCTCCTTCGCATCATATCCCATTCCAACGACATAATAATTATTGACTTGTTGTGTATAATTGTAATTATTCATCGTTGTTGCTGAAGAATTCGTAACTCCCAGAACAAATGATATAATCGCAATAATAAAGTTCAGCCATTCTCGTATTTCTTTAACATCTATCGTTCGTTTTTCTTCTATTGGCAAATTCTGCTTCTCTTTATTTAACGAAAGATCCGTTGCTTTTTCATATTCCGATGCAATAGTTTCTGACACCGTATCAAGATCCCATTCTTCGGATTCTGAGAAAACTTGATCGGTAACTCTTCCCAATAAATCTATATTTATATCTTCTAACGTTTTTTCTGATAATGCAGAAAAAGCAGAATTATTTTTCAAAATTTGAGAAACAAGAGCTGCACTACCAGCTTCTTGCAATATTGTCGATAAGCTGGAAATACTTGCTGTGATTTCATTTATCTTTGAAAAATTAGCAGACATCTTTAGTGGTTCCATCATTTCATTTAACGCTTTAATAGCTCCACCGATATTATAATCATTCACACCTAGTATAACGAATATTAAATAATTGCTATATCAAACGGATGCCGCTTCCTCTTCACTGATTTCATCCATTTTATATTTCCAGTGATAAATCACAGGTTCACGATTTACTTCATCAAAATACCTGTAAATTCGCTCTTCCAATTCCTCTTTGGTATTGACACGGATTACACGAAGCATCTGCCGCGTCATCTTACTGAAAAAACTTTCAATCATGTTTAACCATGAGCCATGTTTCGGAGTAAACACAAATTTAAAACGTCCCTTTGGCAGCGTATCCAGAAAACGCCGTGTTTCTTTGGAAGTATGCGCAGAATGATTATCCAGGATGATCCGGATTGTATCCTGGGATGGATATTTTTTGTCCAGTATCTTTAAAAACTCAATAAAATCAGAACTCTTGTGAGTCTCACTTACTAACGGGATGGCTTCTCCTGTAAGCAGATCAATGCCTGCCAGCAAAGAGAGCGTTCCAAGACGTTTGTATTCTGCATCACGATATACCTCTCCGTGTTCCGGTGTCGGGCGTAAATCCGGTGCAGTATTGGAGATTGCCTGAATACCCGGTTTCTCATCATAGGATACCGTAATCGTCAATTTATAATCGTCTGGAACAATGAGATCACCATTCTCATCAAACTGCATTTCAATCTGTTTGTAGACCAGCAGGACTTCATGCATTTTTGATTCAAAATCAGGATCCCGCTTTTCGCAGTAATATTTGATTTTAAAGGGTTTCATATCCTGTTCCCTGAGGAATTTCTGGATATAAGGTTTCGTAACTGTTGAAAGTCTTGGATATCCCGCCTCCTCTGAATGTTTCTGAATGTATTTATGGAGAGAAGACAATGTCCACAGTTCCTGCGCATAACCGAGTTCTGCCGGTCTCTGACACGCAATACTGATCATCCATGCCTTCGCATCGTCGGTGATTTCGGATGGACGTCCAGGACGCTGAACATCAAACAGTGCAGCATCCACACCGCCTTTATGAAATTTCGAAACACAAAGGCGTACCGTGGCAGTGCTGATTGCAAGTTTATCAGCAATTTCCTGGAATGTCATTCCATCGGCTTTATATAAAAGAATCCTGGCACGATCCACGACTTGTGCCTGAATGGTTCTCTTTTTTGATAATGATTTAAGGTAATTCCTGTCTTCATCTGACAGAGGAAGATATGTTTTTCTCATAGCGATCATCCTTTCTTTGATAACACTATTTTACTATACATCATCTCAAAAATATATAGCAGAAATTTAATTTATTCTATACTAGGAAGGATTTATATGTTTATATATGACAACAGCTACATAGTAGAAACTATGTAGCTGCGGTAAATACCTCTGGATTCAAAATCACATCTGTGTAAATTTATCTTATATTATATCTTATACTATATTTTCATTATACCCCCCCATATAAATTTGTCAATATTTAATTCAAATTTTATTCATATTTTTGCTTTTTTATTAATATTTATATTTTGAGTTATTTATAACACGGGAATAAAGAAATGATTAAAAAAGCACTGATTTTTCTTAAAACAAAAAATTCAGTGCTTTTTACAGATAGAGTAAATTACAAATGACAAACCATCCAACCCCTAATATCTTCATAAATATCTTCTTTGTCTGTCTCATTAATCAACTCATGTCTGTCATCTTTATAAAGTTTTATCGAAATATCCTCAATCCCTGCTTGTTCGTAAATTTCATAAACATTTTTAACTGCTTTTCCATAATTACCAACCGGATCTTCCTCTCCTGCAATCAAAAAAACCGGAAGATTTTTTGGTATTTTTTCAATATTATTTTCATTCTGTATGAACGACAGCACCTCCAATAAGGTACGGTATCCATTTACCGTAAAGGAATATGTACAATACTTATCTGCGTTATATTTATCCACAATAGCTTCATCCTTTGTCAGCCAATCATTTGATGTCCTGACGTTTGGAATACGAGCATTAAATTTGCTGAAAAACATATTTTTCAACATCCTGGATCTATAGCGATCTCCTTTAAATAATTTGGTCAGCGATACCATTATTTTACCAGCTTTCAGCACACTTCCGGACTGATTACCTGTTCCAGAAATAATCACTCCATCCAATTCATTTCCATATGTCATGATATAACGTCTTGCCATAAATGATCCCATACTGTGTCCAAACAAAAAGTAAGGGACATCCGGATAATTTTTCTTTGCAAAACAGGTTATTTTATATAAATCTTCAACCACTGTTTCGCTCATATTATCTGAACAAAAATACCCCCAATCGTCATCTGTTTTTGCCGTTTCTCCATGGCCGAGATGGTCATTCCCAACCACAAGAATGCCATATTGATTTAAATACCTTGCAAATTCATCATAGCGTTTTATATATTCAACCATTCCGTGAGAAATTTGAACTACTCCTATGACTTGAATATTCGGTTCCCAAATGACAACATGCAGCTTATTTTTTCCGTCTGTGGATGGTATATATACTTCCTTCATTATACTTACTCCTCATTTTTTCCGAGAGTCATCCATTTTATTCAAAACACAAGCGCATTCTTTAAATCTGTAAATATCACACCAAGCGCATATGCTCCTGCATCCGGATATCCGATACTTCTATCACCAACCGTACCTGCGCGTCCCATTCTTGCAGCAATTGCTTCTGTATCTTTCGCACCTTGCACCGCTGCCTGTGCTGCCTTTGTAAAAGCATGTTCGAAGGTTTCTTTTTTATCGGCGCAAGCCGTCCAGGTATCTGCACACGGAACCAATGCATCAATCAGTGTTTTATCTCCCACTACTGCACCTCTGCCAAAAGAATATTCTCCTGTTTTCTGGATTCCCGTTACTGCTTCCTGCATCATATCTGCAAATTCAAAAATCGTAAGCTCCGTTTTTCCATCTGCCTTTTTTCCTGCTGCCCGGAATGCAGATCCCCAGATTGGTCCAGATGCCCCGCCGCAATGTTCCATGATCACCATAGAACATGCCTGGAGAAATTCTCCTATACTGGATGTATGCTCTTTTGTAAGTTCTTTCCATTCTTTTTTAAGCTGGCGAAATCCTTTTGCCACACTCATTCCAAAATCGCCATCACCGGCGTGAGAATCCAGTTCACAGAATGGAATCTCGTTTTTGATAATGCAGTGGCTCATAGTTTCTACCATATAAACGATATTTTCCAGCGTGATTTTTTCATTTCTTACTTCTGCACAAGCTTTATATGATTCTTCTGTCAAATCCTCTTCTTTACATTCACGTATTTCTTCCTCAAGTACAATTTCCGGAACATGACCCTTTACAGAAAATGCTGGTGCTTCCGATTCCTGATCTAAAAGCTCTTTTAATTCTGCATTCATTTTCATAAAAGTTAAAGAGGCTCCAAGCATATCAATGCTTGTCATATAATTTCCTGCAAAGCTTCTGTAAATGCGTATATTTTTTTCATGAAGAACCTTTGCGACTGCATAATTGAAAAGATACAATTCCTGAAGAGGTGTGCTTCCGAACCCGTTTACCAGAACCGTCACTTCTTCTCCTTGCGTCACATTTAATTCTTCCGCCAATGCATCTGTCATTCTTTTCGCCAGCTCATCTGCCGAAGGAATATTTTCTCTCTGAATTCCCGGTTCCCCGTGAATGCCAACACCATACTCCATCTCATTTTCTTTTAATTCAAACGTAGGAGTTCCTTTTGCCGGAACCGTACAAGAACTCAAAGCAAATCCTATGCTGCGCACATTACTTATTGCATTTTCCGCAGCAGCTTTTACCTCTTTCAAAGAACCGCCTTTTTCTGCTGCAGCGCCTGCTATTTTATGTACCAGAACTGTACCCGCAACGCCTCGTCTGCCAACAGTATAAAGGCTGTCCTTTACAGCAATGTCGTCATCTACTTTTACATAGTCCACTTGAATTCCATCTTCTTCTGCAAGATGCGCTGCATTTTTGAAGTTCATCATATCGCCACTGTAGTTCTTTATAATCAGAAGTGTACCCTTATCACCTGCAGTTTCCTTAATTGCCTGATACACCTGAATCTGAGATGGTGATGCAAAAACATCTCCGCAAACAGCCGCATCCAGCATTCCCTTTCCCACAAATCCCGCGTGTGCCGGTTCGTGCCCGCTTCCTCCGCCGCTTATCAGGCTGACCTTATTCTTATCAAGATTTTTTTTTCGAATGACCTTGTATTTTTTTACAAATTCCAAATCAGGGTTTGTCAGGACAAGTCCTTTACACATTTCTGTCACAACGGTTTCCGGACGGTTAATAATTTTTTTCATACTTCATGCCTCCCACCCTTAACATTTGAGCGTTTTGTATTCTTTTCCAATAGAATCTGCAAGTGTAATCGCTGCAGCAACCTTTTCCACGGTAATCGGGAACGGCATTGCATAGATAGATTCCTCTTGAATACAAGCCTTTTCTGCCACCTGATACAGTTCTTCTTCTGTGATGTGATCCACGCCAATATCCTCCAGACAGACCGGAAGTCCAATGGATAAGCAGAAATCAAGAACTTCTTCTATCTCCTCCATAGGAGCATTTTCAAGTGTAAGCTGCGCAATGGTACCAAAGGCTACTTTTTCGCCATGAAAATATTTATGCGTTCCCTCCAAAATGGTAAGCCCATCATGGATGGCGTGCGCTGCTGCCAGGCCGCCGCTTTCAAATCCAAGCCCGGAAAGTAAAATATTAGTCTCAATTATCTTTTCCAATGATTCTGTCACTACATGATTTTCACATGCAATCTTTGCTTTCCATCCATCTTCTAAAAGAGATTCATAACAAAGAGATGCTAAGGCAAATGCCGCCTTTGTTCCCCTCGCTTCACCACATACACCTTCTCGGAATCCACATGGAAGTCCTGCATTGACTTTTGAATAAGACTGTACATTTGCACGCGCTTCGAAAAATGTAGATAACGCATCTCCCATTCCTGATACCAGAAAACGAACAGGCGCATGGGCAATTACTGTAGTATCAATCAAAATCACACTTGGACTCTGTTTAAAATATGCATAATCATCAAAAGCACCTTCCGTCGTATATAAAACTGCTGAATGACTGGTTGGTGCATCTGTAGCCGCAATGGTAGGCACTACGATCAGATTTTCTCCTTCTGCTACACACTTTGCTGTATCAATAGCTTTTCCACCACCAAGACCGATGGTACATGTACATTTACTTTCTTTTGCCAGTTCCTGTAATCTAGCAACTTCTCTTCTTGAACATTCTCCACAGAATCCACTTTCCACAAAACGAATATTAAATTTTTCTGCAGTACGTTTTAATTTTTCCTGTACCCTTTTTACATCATCCGGGTGAGCAATCAAAAGTGCTGAATCTCCAAAAGTTTTCACAAAATAACCAAGATTTAAAATCTCATCTTCTCCCTGTACATATTTTGTTGGACAGATAAATGCCTTTCTCATAACGATTCCTCCATTCTTTCTCCGTTTATTTGATGGCATTATCTTATTATATATTTACACTAATTTCTGTGTGATTACAAATCTTGTTTTTGTATATTTTGCTGTTACTTTTTTGATTTATCATTTTTAAATTGCACTTTTATGATGAATTGTATTAATTTCACATTTTTTACTGCATATTTTTTCTATGTTTGCGATAGATTCCCGGTGTCATTCCCACTTTTTTCTTAAATGCCCGTATAAAGTATCCCGTCTCATTAAATCCCAACCGGTAACCAATATCGCTCACAGACCAGTCTTCTGTTTCCAGCCATTCCTTTGCTTTTTCTATTTTTGCATTAGATACAAATACCGAAAATCCTTCTCCTGTCTCTTTTATAAATAACCTGCTTAAATGACTTGCACTTACATGACAGATGTTTGCTGTTTCTGAAAGGGTAACATTATTTTCTAAATTTTCCACAATATATTTCTGTGCCATTTCCACAATTCTATTTTTTTTCACCATTTCTTCATTCTCTTTATGAAGAACGAAACCTTCCTCGTGTACACCCGTGACATTTTGATTTTCCCTCTCTACAATATAGTTGCAAATATCATATAACATATATGAAACTGTCTTTATCTTATCAAAATCTAATTTTCGAACCTGCTCATATTCATCTTTTAAAGCTTCTAATTTTTCTTTGATTATTTTATTTTCCGGGACAGAAGCAATCCGCTCTAAATCATTATAATCGGTCCTTACCTGACCAATCATCACAGCACCTAAATATGTCTCTTGAAACACGATAGGAATCGCCACATCCACCATTCCAAAGCAACACTTATAGATATATGGTTTATTTTCTCTCACTGCTTCCGCTCCGCCTCGGGAATCACATTTTTCACAGTATTTTTTCAAAACCTCGTCTGATCTTACTTTTTTACAAAACTCACAGCAGCCACTATGCTTTGTAATCGGTCTCCCCTTATAATCCACCATCAAAATTGCCATACCCGTTGTTTTTGCCAAAGAATCCTGTACTGTTTCCCATTTTCTTATTGAAAAAACTTTCTCTATTTTAATCATTGATGCCCCCAATTATCTTTTATATCCATCATTTTATCAGAAACTATTTTATATATTATAACAAAGGTCATAAATACTTAACAGACAAGAAAGAAAACAATTTATTCTATCATTTCCATAATCGCATTTAGGATTAAAATGTCTAATCTATCTTTATATTTCCGACAGGATGTAAAAGTATATGAATATCGCTTGACATATCGCATTCTTTGCAATAGGCGATTTATTAATTTCTAAAAGCAGCAGCGCCTGATGAAAGGAGTACATACTTATGACAAAATGGTTCAGCAAGTTTATCAGAAGCCAGTGAGGTTCAGTCCTTTTTACTAAATGAGCCTATGAGAAACACACTGTTCCAATCCATAAATATTGACTGTCAAGCAATCGAGTAGGAGGGAAATTTAAATAAATTTCCCGACCTCTCACACCACCGTGCGTCAGACTGTCTAACAATTCGAAAATTCAGTCTGATGTACGGTATTTTTATCTTCGATTTTTTTAATACCATTTTTATCTTTGTTTTTCACATGAATTACATGTGTTCCTCTCCCTGCTACATCACACTTTCTTCAAACTTCGTTACTAATTCTTCTGTTGAAAACATGCTTAATAATCGCTTAAAGTTATAAGCGATAAACATAGATGCAGCTTCTGCGTCAACATTCTCTTGTCTGCACCGAAGAAAGAAACTATATCCGAGACTTCTTTTTATAGTCCCAAATGGATGCTCCACGATACATCTTCTCTGTTTATAAACCTCGTTATTATTTAGTGTTTCATTATACACAATTTCAAGAACATCTTCATGTACCCAACGCTGTATCGTTCTTCCAGATGAAGAAGTAGTGCAGTCTTTTTTATATTTGCATGAATTGCAGTCTGTACACTTATATTTGCGATACTTCATGCCATTCTTCGAAGTATTTTCAAAAAATCGTAATCTATTTCCTGCCGGGCATGTATATTCATCAGTTTCACCATTATATATAAACTTTTCTTTGCGAAATTCATTATCCTTTGTAGCATTATTCGCTTTAGCTTTTTTTATAAAGATATTCATCCCGGCATCAACACAGTTTTTTATCTCCGTTCCGTTATAATAACCTGTATCTGCAAGAACTGTAGAAGACTCTTTTTCTAAAAGTTCGGATGCTTTTTGTGCCATAGTGTAAAAGCAATTGTAAAAGCCAGTACCGTTTTTTTATTCGGAACATAATTGACGTCTTTCCGGATTTTTGAAAAATGCCGACGATCCACATCATGCGCTGTATGCTGTCATGGTTCGGGGCGGTTTTGACTGTTTTTTCCCTCTGTAATGGCTCTTTGACAGTAGCGGGGTATTCGGGTATGGCTGTGGTCTGCTCGGCGGCTCTGTGGGCGTTCTGTGTGAGCAAGGCAAGGACGGCAGCCTTGTCAAAATCGTCCCCCAGTTTCCGGGCAGTAATGGGCTTGGTTCTGTCTGGCGAAAGGTAGGACAGCCGCCCCCGGCTCTCTTTGACGGTCACACCCTCCCGTAAAAGCAGGGAAGAAAACTCGTCAAAGCTGGAAGCATGGAAAAGAGCCTGCCGGATTGTCCGGCGCAGTTTTTCCTTGTCCGTTTCAAACTTGGTCTGCCGGGGTGCGATACCGTCCGCAAGCATAGGCGCATTGATTTTATCAAGGGCAAGCTGCCCCTTTTTCTGCGCCCGGTATTCCCGGTCTGTTATGCGGTTCTTACTGCCGTTTAGGAGGTCGATTTGGTAAAGCCCCTCCCGGTGGCACATCTCCATGACCTCGGCTTTGAAATGGCGCAGGGCGGTGTCCGTACAGCGGTGCTTGCAGCCCTCCCTTGTGTCGGCTGGTCGCTCCATGTAGGGCAGGAACGGTACTTCTGCAATCCTTAAACTGTTTATGACGATATGCACATGAATGTTTCCGCTGCCGTTATGCCCGTCCGGGTGGGTGCATACAAGGGCTTGGTGTCCGGGGAAGTGTTCCCGGCAAAATTCCTCGCCCAACGCCTGCGCCCGGTCTGCGGTCAAGCCGTTGTCTGTGCCATCCCTTGGGTCAAAGCTGATGATATAGTGGTGGCTCTTTACGTCCTCCCGTTTTTGGTTTTTCCCGTAGCGGAGATTTGCCCGCATACAGGCAACAGCAAAATCGTCGTCCCCGCAGTTAAGGGAAGAAATGCGGTAGTCCTCCCTCGGTATCAGCCGCCCGGTTTCATCAAGGACGGGCTTCATGGTAAACTCGTCATGCTGGAACAGCAGATACTTTTCGGCTGCCCCGTAGTCTGCATTTTTAGAGCTGAAATGTTTGAGTATCGCCAACCACTCCACCTACTTTCTGCAAGACTTCATACTTGAGGGCTGCCAGTTCCGCCGCCGTCCCCCTCAGTTCCTTTGCAAGCTGGGGATAGGGTGCGCCGTATTCGTTTAAGCAGCGGGCAATCTGATTTAAGTTGCCGCCGATTTTCCCGTACTCCGCAGCCAGCTTCCCGACAGCGGAAAGCAGTTCATCATTGACCGCCGATACATGGATAACGGGGCGTATGGCTGCCCGCCGGATTGCCTGCCGCAAAAACTCCGACTGGCTGATACCATAGGGGGCAAGCCGCTTTGTGAAGTCGGCGTATTCTTCATCAGACAGCCGGGTCTTAATAACATGGCTGCGGTGGGGTGTGTTGTATCTCTTTCGCATGGTGCAAGACCTCCTTTCTGTTGCCGCATGGAAGCGGCGGTAATGAGCGGCGCAAGCCGCATAAGCAGGGTTTGGGGAAGGCACTCCCCAACAAGTTTCCCGCAGGGGCAAAAGGAGCGGTAAGCGAATTTTGGTACTGTGGTAGAAACTTGCTCTAAAAAACTGCCGCTTTCCGCTGTATCCGGCGGGGTTCAATCTCCTTAGTACCGCAAGCGGGAATTGCGCCAACTTCCGGCGGCAATAATTTCCCTTTCACTCCCTACAAACCCGCAAAAAGCAAAAATGACGGTCTTTCCGGCAAAAACTTTTCCGGCGGCTCGGTCTTTCCCGACAATAAGGCGTTTCGGAAGCTGTGTTTTGCCCGCCCTCATGGGTGTAACCGCAAAAAATTGAATTTGGCTACTTCTATGGGAAAATTCCTTTTCTTTTTCCTCATGCACTAATACGGAAATCTTTTCAAAATGCCAAAAATGGGCGCAAAAAAAGCAGCAAATCTTTTTCGGATTTACTGCTCATGGCTGCCGCTGCGGGGCGGCGGTTATTCAATTTTTATGCTATCGGTCAAGCCGGAACTTGAACAGGCTTTCAATCAGCTTTGTTTTGATGTAGTCCTCCATATCAGAATTATAATAGCCGTTCATTTTAGAGAAGTATCGGATATATCCGGCGTAGCGGTCAAGGACGGCTTGTATCGCCTCCGGGTCGCCCTCATGTGCCTTTATAATCGTGTCATAGGGGAGAAGTCGGTTACTCATGGGACAACACCTCCATTTCCTCTTTCAGCCGCTTCAAGGCAAGCTGGATATGCCGCCCGATTGTGCTGCGTGTCCAGCCGCTTTGTTCTCCGATTTCTTTCTGCGTCAAGTGTTGGAAGTAATACAAAAATATTTCCTCCTGCGTCTGTTCTGGTAGCCGGGCAAGAGCAGCCGCAAGGGAACGGCTGTCTAAAAGTATCGTCTGTCCCCGGACAGAGAACGGATAAGTTTCGCCATAGTCCGGCACTTGGAAATACTCGTCTGTGGTGCTTAATGGGACAAACTTTTCTTCGGTCAAATATTCAAGAGAGATTTCCCGTTTCCACCTCGCCGCCAGCATACGGGCAGCGTCAAAGGACGCATGACGAATAACAATCCGGCAATAGGTATCATGGGTATAGCGGATATGTTCTTGATAAGCTTCCTGTTCGGTCATGGAAACTCCCCCTTTCTTCGATTATGGGAAAGGGCGGCAGCACTGTTGGCTGTCGCCCCTTGATTACCCACCAGCAAGGACAGACGGGGCTGTCAACGGTGGGCGCAGCCCATTTACTTGCCGTTGACTGGCTCGACTGGGTTTGCTATTTATTCTTCTACCGTAAAAATTTCTTCAATCGAAACATTAAATACTTTTGCTATATTCCATGCTAAAACTAATGATGGATTGTATTTTCCCTTTTCAAGATTTCCGATTGTTTCTCTACGGACACCTACCAGTTTTGCTAAATCTTCTTGTTTCATATCATGTTTTGCTCTGTATTCTTTTATACGATTTTTAATCATTGCTTGCCCCTTTTCGTTCCTTTAATTCCAAAACAATAAGAGCGGCGGTAAATGCTAAAATAGCAACTGCAAAGCTTAAACCAAAAGCTGTTGGAATAGCTTTATCTGTGGAATAAATGTGAGAACAAACAAACATAAAGGGAACAAGAGAAATCATTTCTGACATAAATGCAAATGTAGCTGACTTTTGAACATTGAGTCTAAAAAATTCATCTGGGATAACCCAAAAATAACGAATATAATAGACAAATCCGAAAAAGCCAAACAAACCTGTATTTTCTGTTGTAAATCCTAAAATTGCTATCAATGCCAAAAGGGATAAAAAACCTAAGTAATTGATTTTGCATTTCATAAAAGTTCCTCTCTTTCTGTGTGGTATATATCACTCTTTATGTTATAAATATACCACATTTCATTTTGTAAGTCAAGGTACTTTAAGTAGATATTTCGGAATAGTGGTGCGGCTACCATTATTTTTATTGTGTTACTTTACCGCACATGAGCATTAGCACCGGGATTGTCGTTTCCATATCCTTCCAAAAGGTTTACGACACCCCACACGCCAAGACCTGCGCCGATTGCGACTACAAGAGTTTTTAAAGTTGTAATTGCACTGCTAAAAAATGCCATATACATTCACCAAAACTGACTTCTTTCAGGTGTTTACGGGAATGAAAAAACACCGACTAAAAAGCCGGCGCACCTAATGTCAGTTATTCCTTTCCTCATTATTTTTCGTTCATTCCCAAGGTTACTCCGACAGTTCTACATGAATTACTTCCACCTCTTCTTCAAATTTCGGTGTATTCATGGACACTTCAATCGTATGTGAATTGTCAAGGTTCGTTTGGTGCATCTGCGATACTGTATGCTGTTCCGGAAGGTGATCCGAAACAATATCAATGGGAACCACGTCCTGCTTTGAACGCGGGATCTCACAATGACCATAATTCGGTGCTGGGATCTGATCCGCTGCTGCTTTCCTGCAGCGGCTGACCCAGTTATAAAAAGTGCTTACTGCGATGTCGTTTTCACGGCACCAGTCAGCATCTGTCATGCCGCTTTGGCGGCATTCATTGATAAGCCTGATCTGTTCCGCCATCGGAACACGGGCTTTGCGTGTAGCTGTCATAACCTATCCTCCGTAATTGTAGTGAAATAGTCTAACTATCTTTCATTTACAATTATAGAGGAATCCAGGAGATTAGAAAATCCGCAGGAATATTTGGCGCTTACTGTCATAAAACAAATCAAAAATGCCGTTTACGAAAATTATAATACCTGCAATAATTGCTACACTTTCTAGTGAATTCTGTGGACGAACAATGAATAATACCCCAATCAGAAACATCATTATTACATTAATCCACATATCCGTCTCAATTTTTTTCAATACTTTCATTCTTTCTCCTCCCAACTCGTTTTGGATGCCAACTACGGAATTTACCGGTAATGAGCTTTTTCAATTTATGCCCTTTCCTAATGCCATAATGCATCAATAATTTATCCAATCTGAAATGATTCAGCAATAAACAAAGCTAATATATGAGCTGTAAAATTATCCTTTCATTTTTTCTTTTTATTTAATTGATAATTAATTACGACTGCACTAATCGAAACTGCGATTCTACATAAAAGCACTATCAAAAACTCGATTGAAAAAGGATCACTTATTTTTTCACCAAGCAATGTAGTCGTAACAATACTTAATAATGATCCAGCTATGCCTGCCAGAAGAAACATCGAATATGCGGTGCCACACGCTCCAAAATACACACTTACAATATCGCATGGAAGAAATCCCACAATTCTTGTTATGAAACAGGCGAATGATACATTCTGTTCCTGATATTCAGCAACCTGTCCTGCTTTCGGATATTTTTTGCATATTTCCTGAATAGTCCGTTTTCCTGAATATCTGCCGATCCAATAAGGAATAGTAATTGTAATTACAAATCCAGCTGTACTAACTAAAACAGCTATTATCGGTTGAAATAAGATTCCACTTGCAATATACAAAATAGAAAGTGGAAAAACCACCGTCAAACTTTTCAAAGCAAAAAAACCAAGCAATATTCCCACTGCACATATTTTATTTTGTGGAGTGTATCGCAAAATAGTGTCTACCGATAATGGTTCGCCTGATTTTCTTACAATGATAGCAAATACAATACACATAATTACCATTGCTACAATCGGAACAATTCTTTTTTTGTTTTTCATTTTCTTCATCTTCTTCAACAACATTAATACTAGCAAATTTAATAATATAAAAGGAAAGAAACACAATCTATTTAATTCAACAGATTATATTCCTTTCCCCTCTTTTACAGAAACCTTTCCGTTGTAAATGAAATGCTGTAATTATTTCTTATGCTCACGTTTAGCTCTATTCTCTTTCCAGAGTTTATCTGCAACTGGCTGCCAGTTTCTTGCATACTGATCACATTTTGAGCATAGATGATCTGCAGTTTCTGGAGATTGCAGGTCGGTGGAATGTGCCCCTGCTTTTTCAACCATAGCACGAAGTTTTTCCGGATTTTCCAGCATTGGGCATGGACGAAGCATATTGTCATTGAATGGCTGATTATCATGATAAGCCATCATCATTGGAGAACGAAGTGTTTCCAGCAATGACTTTTCTCTGATATTTGAATCAGAATAGTGGATAAATACACATGGGTCGATATCTCCATTTGCATTGATATGTAAGTAACGATGACCGCCTGCGATACATCCTCCGACATATTCCGCATCGTTCTGGAAATCCATTGCGAACAAGGGTTTTGTCGCACGATACTTACGGATTTTTTCGTAAACTCCCATACGCTGTTCTGGTGTTGGAAGCAATTCAGGCGCCGCATCATTTCCAACCGGCATATAATGAAAATACCATACGAAATATGCCCCCATTTCAATCAAAGAATCATAAAATTCTTCTGAGGCAATAGAATCATAATTCATACTGGTGTAACAGCATGAAATACCATATACCAATTTTTTGCTTCGAAGAAGTTCCATGGCCTTGCGTACTTTCTTGTAAACCCCATCGCCACGTCGTCCATCCGTAGCTTCTTCAAATCCTTCCAAAGAAATGGCTGGAACAAAGTTTCCAACTCTAAGCATCTCATCTGCAAATTCTTCATCGATCAGTGTTGCATTAGTGAAGCAGAGGAATACACAATCTGAATGCTTTTCGCAGAGACGGATCAGGTCTTTCTTACGTACTAATGGTTCTCCACCTGTATAGATATATAAATATACACCCAGTTCTTTACCTTGGCGAATAATGTCATCAATTTCATCATAAGTCAGATTTAATTTATGACCATACTCTGCGGCCCAGCACCCGGTACAGTGAAGATTGCAGGCAGATGTCGGATCCAGAAGGATTGCCCATGGAATATTGCAGTTATATTTTGCCCTCAATTCTTCTTCTTTTTTCCATCCAACCAGTGCCGAATTAATAAAGAAGTTTACTGCCAGCGTCTTTGTTACATTGGGATCAACTTCCTTGAAAAGACGGCGAATATATTCGTAATATGGATGTTCTGGATTCGTGATTGCTTCACGGATCATCCGTCTCTGTGTAACGAATTCTCCATCTGCAAACTTATCTGCCCAGTCCATCATCTTCGGCATATGCTTGTCTGGATCTTTATAAATATAATCAAAAGTCTTTTCAATCCCCAGTTTCTTTAATGTGTTTCCTGCATTCATTTTATTGTCCTCCCATTCATTTGAATTTCTAGTATATAAAACTATCCATAACATTTACGAATCTGTCTTAACAGTACAATGAACTATGTAATGTCTCATTCCACCTTCTGCCAATAATGCACTCCCGGCAAGAATCATTGTCTTACATAGCAAAGTTACTGTGCCCAGGATTCCAGATAATACTGATAATAGCAAAATCCATTTCCACTCTGTCATTCCAAATCTTTTTGCATCAAACGATGTCTGGACAGCTAGAAGACTATCAAGAAGAATAAAAATCCCTAATCCCGCCAACAGATAACCATCTTTATAATTTTTGATACAAAGCACAATCATTCCCAACACGATTAAAAAAACACCACATGCAAAATCATATTGAAAAGCAAGGCAATAAAGATCTTTTGAAAAATATCCAATTATTTTTATAATTCCATATGCCATCAAAAGGATTCCCGCTGCTAATCTACCATTTTTTTCCATCACATCAGGACAAATAATACAGCAAAACCCGTAAATATAAAAAGCTATAGAAATTAAAATATACCCCATTTTTGCTGCCTTTAGTTGTATCAAATTTTTCTCACCTCCCGTATATCCATTAATTTAATTGAAACAGAAGATTTCGGCAATGGACAAAATAGGGGTGATTATCCAAAAATTGGACGTTTCTTTTCTTTTGTTCATTTTTTGGATATCTGCCTAATATTTGACTATGGAGTATAATAAGCAACTATTATAAAATATAGTGAAAGAGAAATTATAAAAGAGGGAGATGAGGAAAATGGCAACAGCCATTGTAACAGATAGTAACTGTGGTATAGCAGTTGATGAAGCTGAGACATTGAATATTCATATCATTCCTATGCCTATTCTAATAAATGAAATTTCATTCTATGAAGGATTGGATATTTCGTATTCTGAACTTTTACAGCATTTAATGGATAAAGATCATGTTACAACTTCACAGCCTGCACCCACTGATTTGGAAACAATGTGGGACAAACTATTAGAAAGCAAATATGATGATATCATTTACATTCCGATGTCCAGCGGATTAAGCAGCTCTTACCAAACTGCCTGTATGCTCTCTGAGGATTATAACGGCGCCGTATATGTAGTAGATGCACACCGTATTTCAGTCACACAAAGACATGCGGTCATGGATGCTGTTGCACTCAAAAATCAAGGCTTCTCTGCTGCTTCAATCAAGGAGATCTTAGAAAGAAATGCCTTTCAATCCATTATTTTTGTTGGGGTAGATGATATCGAATATTTAAAACGAGGGGGACGACTCACCCCAGGTGCTGCCGCTATAGCATCTGTTTTGAATATAAAACCGCTTTTGACTATTCAAGGGGAGAAAATTGATTCCTATGCTAAAATGCGTGGTAATAAGAAATGTCAAAAACAACTTATCAAAATAATGAAAGAAAAAAGCCTTGACTATTTGACACAGGGAAGAAAATTAAGAATTGGAATTACAGGAAGTTTTTCAGATGAGAAAGATGCCAAGGAATGGTATCTTTCAGCAATACAGGTGTTTGCTGATGCCCCTCTCCAATATGATCCATTAACATTCAGCATCACCTGTCACACTGGGCCAAATGCTTTTGGAATGGGCATCAGCACTTATCCTGAGGAATTATGCATTTAAGTAATGCCTTTTCACCAGAACCGGAAAACAGTTCACAAGATTCTTGGCAGAATTCAATAAGATCATATGATGCATCATTCTCCATCCAGTCAAGTATGATCCCTATTAATATACATTTATAATACCTTATCAAACATTCTGCTTTATTTTCAATAAGCGACATATTTCCGGTTCTGTTTTCTATATATGTACAGATAACATGATTACCTACTTTATTTAGATATCCCAAAAAATAATCTTTTTTGGAAGAACGATACAGATGTAATAACGCTTTTTTCCTTTTCATACATTCTTCTGCCATATAGATTATACAGTGTTCTAAGGATTCAAAGACTACTTGATTCTTAATAACCTCATCTGACCATGTTTCAACTGACCATTCCGTAAGAGATGGAATATCTTGAAAATGATAATAAAATGTATTTCTGTTTACATGGCAATGATCTACAATATCTTGTACCGTAATTTTATTATATGGCTTTTTCTCTAACAACTGCCAAAATGCTACAATAATTTCATGTTTTGTTCTATTCATCTTTATTGCCCCCATCTGCAACACTACAATCATTATATCTAAAAACAACCCCTTTTACAACAACACAGAGAGCTTCTCATAGCAGTTTTCTAATACTGAGAAGCTCTCTGTGTTTTCAGTTAATTAAAAATTCATTGCAACATCCCACGCACCCCAAATAACCGTACGAAGATTTCCAACCTTTTTGCAGTCACCAACAAGTGGTAACTTTCCACTATTCTCAAGTGGTGATGGAAGATAACCAACAGACATAATCACATCATCACCTTGAATAACTTCTTTGCTGCCATCTTTACGTTTAATAATAACACCTTCTTCTGTAATAGAATCCACAGCTGTTTCCAGATAAACTGGAACTTCATGTAATTTGAAGAAGTCACGAAGGTATGAGCTATTTGCGAGAAATACCCCTGGGACAGCAATAAGATCTTTTTTCATTTCGATGATGATTGGATTTTTCCCCTGCAAATATAAATCATAAGCGATTTCACAACCGGTTAATCCTCCACCAACAATGATTACATTTTGACCAACATTCTTTTTCTTAATTGCTTTTAGGGATATATACCCTAATTGATGGCTGTGGTTTGTATGATTTTCTT
>OLNC01001090.1_pt1 | contig 18031 bp, 16 predicted proteins | sample 1672011 | NCBI WGS metagenome assembly OLNC01 (sample SAMEA3136636, study PRJEB25190) | human gut metagenome | biome: human gut; feature: human-associated habitat; material: faeces | place: Austria | collected 2013 | reverse complement strand
GTTTGCAAAGAGAATTTTAACGCCGTACCCGAAGATCAACACGGCACAGTGCGTGGGCTGCGGCAAGTGCGCGGAAAGCTGCCCGCAGCACACCATAACGGTGCGGGAGCACAAGGCGCACATCGAGTACAGCAAGTGCATCCATTGCTTCTGCTGCCACGAAATGTGCCCGGAGCACGTCATCAATATCAAGCGGTTTTCACTGTTTGACCTATGAGGGAGGACTGAATATGAACACAGCCGAATGTAATGCGTATGCAAAAATCAACTTATCGCTCGATATTACCGGGCGGCGCGAGGACGGCTACCACACGGTCGACATGGTGATGCAGTCCGTGTCTCTCTGCGACCGTGTGCGCGTGACGCTGAACGATACGGGGGAGGTTATACTCAAGTGCTCGAAGCCGCACATCCCGTGCGACGGGCGCAACACGGCATACAAGGCTGCGCAGTATTATTTCGACGCTACCGGTGTGCCGTTCGGCGCAGATATTTATATTGAAAAGCATATCCCGGATCAGGCGGGCATGGGCGGCGGCAGTGCGGATGCAGCAGCCGTGCTGAAATTATTGAATCATCTGTGCGCAGAAGCGGGGGAAGAGCCGCTCAATACGGCAGAGCTTTTGTATCTCGGTTTGCGCATCGGTGCAGATGTGCCGTTCTGCATTTTAAACGGCACATATCGCTGCCTTGGCATTGGTGAGCAGTTGCTGCCGCTGGCAGAGATACCGAAGTGTTACCTTGCCGTTGTGAAGCCGGACGTGGGCGTGAGCACGCCGGAAGCGTACCGTGCGTGCGATAACGTGCCGGACGGCGGCATGCGCTACACGCCGGGTATGGTGCGCGCGGTAGAGCATCGCTCGATTGAGGAAATTGCAAACGCGCTCGGAAATCGGTTTGACGACGCGCTGCAAATCTCCGTTGTGCAGGAGATAAAAAAATATCTGCGCGAAAACGGGGCGTTAAATGCGATGATGACCGGCAGCGGCTCTGCGGTTTTTGGAATTTTTTCTGAAAAAAGCTTGGCGGAAAATGCCGCAAAGCGTATGCCGAAGGCATTCGGCGTGTGTTTTTTGGCAGAGCCCGTAAACGGCTGAAAAGGCAAAAAAACCGCATAATTCCGCGCTTTTTTGCGCGTTTTAATTCTCACTCGAAAAATAAATTTCAAATTTTTAAAGTTTTTTTGAAAAAAGGGTTGACTTTTCCCGAATATCTGCTATAATAGACTACGTTGTCCGACGGAAACAAACGAAACGAAAGAAAGACAGCGAAACAAATAGCGGTATTGTGTAATGGTAGCACAGCAGACTCTGACTCTGTTTGTCTGGGTTCAAATCCTGGTACCGCTGCCAAAATGGCCTTGAGAATTCAAGGCTTATATCGAGGTGTGGCTCAGCTTGGTAGAGCGCTACGTTCGGGACGTAGAAGCCGGAGGTTCAAATCCTCTCACCTCGACCATGAAAGACTTTGCAGAAATGTGGAGTCTTTTTGTTTTATTCACAAAATAGCGGATCATTGTAACGGGGAGGAAAAGGTATGCGTTATTTTGAAAAAGTGTTTGACGGACAGGTGCTCAAGTGGGGCGTGAACGGCGCGGAGCTGGGCGGCGGGAAGCCGACGCTGCTGTGTCTTGTCTCAAATGAGACGGAGGCGGAAAGCTGTTTAAGTAAACTCGAGCCGCATTGCGGAGAAGCACAGGTAACTGCGTTGATTTTACCGGGCGGCACATTGCCCGAAACAGCGGTACAGAGCTTGGTTTTTGAATGGCAGACGACGGGCATCATCGACAAATGTAAATTGTCGCTCACAGCATCGCAAAGCTGCGCGGACGCGGCGTGGCGGCTGATTTCGCATTTGTCGCATTTCTTCAGCGCGGCGGCGATTCTCGGCGGGCACGCAGACCCCTATGAAGTACGCGCGGCAAAATTCATGCCGCTGAAGGTGTATACGTTCGCGGGTGAGGGCAATGTGCTCGCAGACGGCAAGGTGCTTGCAGACGCGGAAAAGCTTGTGATGAGCCTGCGCGTAACAGGCTCCGAAACGGTGGAGCGCACGGAGATCAACCCTGAAAACGCATGGGAAAATGTCTTTGCGGACGGGGAAATTGTTCGTTGGCTGCTAAAGCAGGATAGACGCACGCAGCTTGAAGTGACGTGGATAAAGCCCGGCTTTTGGCGGATAGATGACTACTTTACGGCGACGTGCTACCTCATTGAGGGCAGGGACAAGGCGCTTTTGATCGACACGGGTATGGGCGAGGGCGACCTGCTCGACACCGTGAAGAAGCTGACGCGGCTGCCGGTCGAGGTTGCGATTACGCACCCGCACCGCGACCACATGTTCCGCATCGACCGATTTGAAAAAGTATATCTGCACAAAAACGATGTGGAGAAGATCCGCGAGGACGAAAACTGCTTTGCGGCAGCGCTTTCCGACGGTAGCAAATACCCGCAGCTTGTACCTATTGACGAGGGCAGCGTGATCGACCTCGGCGGCGGTGTGACGGTGGATGTGCTGAATCTCGGCGGGCACACGGAAAACTCCGTGGTGTTCGCGTGCGCACACTACAAGGCGCTTTTTACCGGCGACGCCATCGGCTCCGGGTATATCGTTTTGATGATCTGCCCGGAAAAAGACATGTATAAGGTCTTGGAGAGCTACAAAAAGAACCTTGAGTGCTTCCTGCCGCGTGCGGAGGCGCTGCGCGATTATGCGTGGTTCGGCGGGCATTCCATTCAGGAAAACGGCTGCGACGAGCAGCACCAGCAGGATTACCTTGCGGGTAGGTCGGTCTACTATAACCCGCTGCGGCTCGAGATTGTGCAGGATATGGTAGTGCTGTGCGAAAAACTGATCACGGGAGAGATCAGCAAGGCTGATGTCATGTCGACGGACGAGCACTACTGCAATTATGGCAGTGCAGGCATGTATTTCAGATTCATTTAACACCCTAAAACGAGAAAAGGGCTTTGTCGGCATCAAATCGGTGCGCGGCAGAGCCTTTTGATTTTTTGCGTTACTTTTTGTTTTGGATGAGTTGCGCATTGAGGTTCTCGATGAAGCAGTCCGGCACAGAGGCGAAGACGGTCATGGTTTTGGCATCATAGATTTCATGCCGACATCAGGAATCTCGATGTATACGCGCCCGTCGGACAGCGGCTGGTGTGGCGTTAAAATGTGCGGCAATTTATTTGGAACGAAATTCACAGAAGTTTCATATAATATGCGTTTGGCACTGGCGCGAAAGTATGTTATGTGGTATAATACATATATAAACTTGAACTTGATGGGTGAGCAGAGGAAAACACTATGGGCATCAGCAAAAAGCTTGAAACGATTTATCACAACGGACAGCCAGACGGTATTCGCTCCATCCGCCGCAGTTTATCTACCATGACGACGTATGTGATACCGCGCCCACTGCTTTCCGAAGCGAAGAACATTACGGGCATCAACCGGCACGGCATTTATTATTTAATAAATGAGAGCGAAGACAATAGGATCGCGCAAATTTACATCGGTCAGACGCGCAACGGCATTTTGCGGCTGGACGACCACAATCGCTCGAAAGATTTTTGGAACAAAGCCATCATGTTTTTGGCGGAGAGCAAGACCTTTACGCTGGATATGATCAGCGGGCTTGAAAAATACGCGATCATCAAAGCGCAGGAATCCAAGCGCTACACGGTGGAAAACAGTGTTGTGCCGAAATATGAGATCGACGAATATGACCTTGCCACTGTGGAGGAAGTCTACGATGAAATTCAGTTCATCATGGCGACGCTGGGCTATAAAATGAACGATGCAAAAGCGATGCAGAGCGAAGAAACGGTTTTACATACAACACGCAACGGCATAGAAGCGTTTGGCGTGTATGACGGCGAGCGGTTCGAGGTGCTGGAGGGCTCGCGTATCGGGCGCACGGAATATAAAAGCCTTTCACCGGCCATTGCGCGCCAGAGACGATCAGCTCTGAAAAACGGAGACGTGACCGATGTAAACAGCGAATATGTGCTGAACAAATCGATGTCGTTTTCGTCGCCGAGCTCGGCCGCTATGTTCGTCCTCGGTGCAAGTGCGAACGGTTGGGCGGAATGGAAAAGTAAGGATGGCAAGACGCTGGATAAGCTTTTCAGAAAGTAAATACGAAAATAAGAGCGCAGGCGCACGAAAACGGCGTATCTGCGCTTTGCTCATTTTGCTAAGTGCTTTGCGGGGCATTTTTTCTTTAGGAACATTTCGGTTAATATGACCGTACCGGTCTGCTCGATTTGCTTGCGGTGCTGCCCGTTGAAGCTGAAGCGGAAGACGTGCCCGAAGAAGCCGCGCCTCTTGACAACTAAGACAATAATGCCGATATATAAATCTTTAAAACAGTATAAATTGCGCGTGTTCTGCGTGCTGTCATCGTAGCACATGAAAGTCTGCTTGTTAATATACTTTATTGAAAATTGGCATTGACTTGTAATTCAATTTGCTGTAGACTATTATTCGATAGGGGGGGTATCTCCACTATGGCTATCGATACCATGAAAAAAGGCTCCATAGAAATGCTCACGCTGTTTTTGCTGTGTGAAGAAGACGCATATGGTTATCAGCTTGTGCAGAAAATCAAGGAGCGAAGCAAAGGTTTAATCACAGTGCAGGAGGGGTCATTTTATCCGCTTCTGTATCGCTTGGCAGACGATGGGTACATCACCGGCGAGGAGGTCGTAACGCGCATGAGCACGGGGCGTTCCCGCATGCGTGTGATCTATCATATTGAAAACGCCGGGCTGGAACGGTTGGCCTCTTTAAAAAAAGACTATGAAACCGTTCAGCAGGGTATCCATAATATTCTCGATTCTTAATTTGCTTACAAGTTTTCACTCAAATCCCATAGAAAAGCAGCTGCTCTTTTTAACAAGGAGCAGCTGCTTTTCTATGGGGAAAGATCACTCCGAAATCAACCGCATCATGGCGGCGTAGGTTTCGGAAATGTGAGCGCGCACGGCGGCTTCTGTTTACACTGGAAAATGAAACGGGAATATGGTAAAATAGCGGTAGCTCTCACAGTTCAGGTAGTCATGGTAATCATAGTAATCATGGGAGCCATGAGAGCCATGTGAGCCATCAGAGTCATACTTCCCCTTCTAATACAATCAGCCATTCTAATTCGCTGTATAGCGCAGAAGGAGATGTTACCTATTCTGCTCCTTCTACATCAAGGGTTCCTGGAATACAAACTCCTCCTGTTGCAGTTACAGAGGACACCTTTGTTTTGCCTGAAGTAAATCAAAACATTGAAATGCCAAACGGGACCTCTACTTCGAGCATTATTCCTGCCTTTGGTGTACCTGCAACAAGTGCTGGTGCCAAGATTGATGCTGGTGATATTCATAGTCCTTCTGCAACAGAAAAGATTAAATAAGGAGTGATAATATGGGCTTATTTGATAATCTGTTTTCAAAAAAATCTAACAGTTCATCCGAAGAAATAGAAGCGTTATCAGCAAGACAGAGCGATTATCTTGGAGATGCGGAACAATTGGCTAATGTTGTTGCTACCGGATTGGAAAGCGAAAACTATTCTGGAATGAATCAACAGTTGGCAAGCATGGCACCCTCTGAGCAATTGAGAGCTAAATATGTATTCGACCATCCTAGCATAATCGGTTCTATTGTTGCGATAACAGTGTGCGTTGTGGCAACATTGATTTATTTCTACTTCCTTTTTATTGGTTCAGCAACCACATTCTATTCAACGGAGCTTTTTTCTGTTGGTGCGATTATCAGTGTGGGTTCGCTGGTGATTTTGTTTGTTAATATTTGGTTGATTGTAAAACTTGTAGCTGATGTCAAGCACAAAATCAGATTTGATATTTACATTGAGCTTTTGGGTTTTAAGAGTCTGGAATTTGTTGAGGATCTTGCTCTTTACTCAAAGCAAAAAGAGGCTACGGTTATTAAGGATTTGAATCGAGCAGTTAAGAATAAGCTGATACCGCAGGGACATTTCAGTCGTGATAACCTTGTGTTTATGGTCTCTGATACGGTCTATGACAAATATATGGAGAAGCCTGCGGTTTATGATCGTTATTTCCAGAAGCAACTTGAGGAAAGGCACCGTGTGAAATCCCGTACAAAATATATCAATCAAATTATAGAAACTGGGGAACAATATATCAAGAAACTTAATGACTTCAAAACGCTTGTAAAAGACAAAGCCGTTTCTCGAAAGATTGAGCGCTTGAGTAATGTGGTTTCTATGATTTTTCACGAGATTGATGTCAACCCAAATCAAGTGAACTCGCTGGGAGTGTTTTTAAATTACTAAAATAAAATGCGGAGACTGCACAAGTTGGTACGGTTCCAAAGTATGGCATTCCACGAGCAAGTATCGGAAAACCATATGGCAATGCAATCATAAATTTGACGGCTGTGAGAAATGCACAACGTCCCATCTGGACGAGGAAGCCATTAAGGAATTGTTTGTAAAAGCGGTCAATATCCTGACCACGGAGAAGGATGAGATTGCTGCAAACTTCCATGCCGCCAAAGAGCAGCTTTTTAATACAGAGGAACTGAGAGCCGAACAGTCACAGCTTCAGGAGAACTGAATGTGGTGGCAGAACTGATACAGCAGTGCGTGAAAGAGAATGCCCATGTTGCCCTTGACCAGACAGAGTATCAGGCGCGCTATGATGGACTGGTCGGACGGTTTGAAAAAACAAAGGCACGGCTGGATGAAGTCAGCAGTAATATCATTGAAAAACAGGCGGAGCGGGAGAAGATTGAAATGTTCCTAACTGAACTGGAACGGCAGGATGGAATTGTCACGGAATTTGATGAGAACCTTTGGTATAGCCTGCTTAACTATGTAACAGTTTTTAATGTCCTCTTTTTGCGTTATGGAGAAATACGTCATTTATATTTTCAAGAGCAAGAAAGGTAGGAATGCTGATTCCTTTTTGATAACATGGTTGCTCCATGATTATGGCGTTTCCGGCTACTAATTGAACTATGAGGATGAATTGCAGATTTCAGCTTTTAGTTCGTTACCAAACGAAAATGATATAGAATGCGGTAGGGAGGTTAGCAGTTTTATCCGCTCATCTATGAGCCGTTTTTTATTCTCTGTAACATAAAAATTCATCTGGATATTCCGTTTCCGATTCGCCATGCGCTGCTTCCGTTCTTCATAAGGGTTTGGGATTATACCAACAAGCATTTTTCATTTTCGGGCAAGGGACCTGAAAATCCGAAAAATCGCAAGCGGGTACTCGCTTGCTGTGCTTGCTATTGAAACCCTACCTTCTATTTCTCCCTCTACTAATACTACAATTTGAAGGTGGAAAAATGGCTGTATCCGCAAAGAAAAACAGAAAAAGGCCACGGCTGAACCTCCATTCATGGTGTGATCCATCATGGCCCTGGCTACACAAGGAATACAAATTGACTTTTCCGGGTTGGTGTTGTAAACTGTTATTAGCTTTGACTAACCATAAGGAGGGCGCTCATACATGACAGATATGGAAAAAGTAAAGATTCATGGCGTCCCGGAAACCATGCTGCAGACTCTGTTTGCCCGGGCGGCACATGAAGGAGAAATCGATTGAGGCCAGTAAGGCTCGCTTTACCTGGGGCCTGAAAAGCGGTAAGGAACTGGAGAGCATGGTGTCGGGGCTTACATGGGTCTAGGATGTGAGTTTGGTCGAAGGGATGAAGGAACTGTATCCTGTCTATAAGTTGCTGGGATGGATACAGCCTGTTAAAAAACTTTCTAACAAGCTGGTAATACTGAGAAAATAGGATAGATATAAACTGCCATTCAGCTTTGTCATAGGAGATGCGTCAGCCATGGAGAAATTGAATTATTTAAGACAGGACAAAAAAATACCGGGGAAGGAATCCTTTGTGACCTATGTGGATTTTCAGGTAAAGGATGGCACCGCCGATATGTGGCTGTATGACATTTTTCCGGGAGTACAGCTCATGGTTGTAGATTTTTCTTCTGAGAGCTGTTTCCGAAGCGGTGAAAAGCAGAATGTAATCGGGATCAATCATTGCCGGAAGGGGCGGTTTGAATGTGTGTTTGACAGCCGGAATTATCTCTATTTGGGAGAAGGCGATATTACTCTGAACAGCCAGATGCACCCGCCAATCGCGTCTTCCTTCCCCTTGAACTACTTTTATGGGTCCACTATTATTTTGTTTCCGGAGGTCATGAAGGATGTACCGGAGCTTCAGGCCTTTCAAATCAGCGCGGAGGCAATCACAGAGAAATATTCTCTTGAATCAAGATCCCCGGTATTTCGCCGCAATGCGGAAATAGAGCATGTATATCAGGAACTGTATACACACCTGGATCGTCCGTCTCTGCCCTTTTTGCGGCTGAAGATTTTGGAACTCCTTTATCATTTCCAATTCAGACAAACTCTTTTTGAGGAGAACCAGCACTATATTTCGGGAGTGACCGTGAAGCGGATCAAGCATGTCAGGGAGCATCTGGTACAGGATATGGAACACCGAACCAATCTGAAGGAACTGGCATTGGAGCACAATTTAAGTCTGACACAGTTAAAAGATGGATTCAGGCAAATTTATGGCGAATCACCTTATGCATATTTGCGTAGTTACAAAATGCATCGGGCGGCACAGCTTTTGCGCCAGTCAGAAAAAAAAATCAGCGAAATTGCGCTGGAAATGGGTTATCAGAATCCAAGCAAATTTTCAGAGGCATTCCATGCGGTGATAGGCTGCAGACCAAGTGCCTATCGAAAGGAAAAAAAGTAGAAGAAAATCATAGTGACACCTTCTGGATGGAGGTGTCATTTTTTGGCTTTTTGGAGCATTATGCACAAGACATGGCTTTTCAGAGTGGCAAAAGAATCTTTCACATGGTAATATGTATGAGTTAGCATAGACTAACTCAAAATACAGAAAGGAAAGAAATACATATGAAAGCAAAACTTACAACAAAGGATTTAATTACCGCAGGCGCCTTTGGCGCAATTTATTTAGTGCTGCTCACGGTGTTGTCTTCAGTCCTGACCATTGTTCCAATCCTCTTTCTGGCAACGCCGTTGATTGCCGGCATCATACTGGGAACTGTGTATATGCTGTATGCCACCAAGGTGCCGCGCACCGGTGCGATCCTGGTGCTGGCGATCCTGGTGGGGCTGATTACGTCCATGGCAACCATTTATCCGCTGATTTTTGCAGTTGTATGGGGATTAATCGCTGAACTCATTACCGCAAAAAGACGCAAATCTGCAGGTGCTCTGGCAGTCAGCTACTGTGTGTTCAACCTGACTTCTATGGGTCCCTTCTTTGCCCTTATTCTGGCAAAGGACGCCTTCTTAGAAAGTTGTGCAGGGTACTATGGAGAAGAATATATCGCAACGCTGGATAAACTGACGCCCAGCTGGATTGTTCTTGTGCTGATTGCTTTGGCTTTGGTGGGCGGATTGCTTGGCGGTCTGTTTGGAAGAAAGATCCTGAAAAAACATTTTGTGAAAGCCGGTATTACAGCGTGAACCGCGAAAAGATTTCCAGTGGTCTTTTGGATCCGAGAAGTAAGCTGGCGGTATTTATTGCCGCCTGCCTTTCGGCATTTTCCGGGTTGACACATCCGCAGGAATTTGTCCTTCTTGCCCTGTGTGTGGGGATAACGCTTCTGTGCCAGAAATGGAAGAGGGCTTTTTATACCGGTCTTATCTTTGCAGTTATGTTTTTATGCGATCTGTTTCTAGCACCGCGATTGTCAGGGATACTGCAGAATATCATCATGCTGGCATGTCATTTCTGCCGGTTTATTTTACCGATGTTTGCAGCCTTTTATATTGTGACACAGACTTCCAGGCTTGGGGAATATATCAGTGCATTTACTCAGATGCATCTGCCAAACGAGGTCATCATTCCTCTGGCGGTGATGCTCCGTTTTGTCCCGACTATCCAGGAAGAATGGCAGATGGTGAATCAGGCGCTCCGGTTAAGAGGGATGGCGCTGACATGGAAAAATGTTCTTCGTCGTCCGCTGCAGATGATGGAATATATGCTGGTTCCCTTTTTGCTGCAGTGCTCGGTTATCGTGGATGAGATGTCAGCTGCTGTTATGGCGCGGGGGTTTGACAAAAATATGCCGCGAACCAGTTATGCGGAGGTTCAGATGAAGGCTCTGGATTGGTGTATAATAGCTGTTTCTGCCGGACTGCTGTTCTGGAATCTTTGTTTCTGAGGAAGGGAGGAGATGTTTTGATCAAACTGAATCATGTTTCCTTTTCTTACCAGAACGGGGAAGCAAATGAAATGCAGGTGCTGTCTGATGTAAGCTTTCAGGCATCACGCGGAGAATGTGTGGTACTTTGTGGGAAAAGCGGATGTGGGAAGACGACCATGCTTCGCCTGGTAAACGGTCTTATCCCTCATTTTTATGCCGGGAAACTGGAGGGGAATGTCCTTGTAGGCGGACAGGAAATGCAGCAGACACCGTTGCCCCAAACATCCCGGATTGTGGGAAGTGTCTTCCAGAATCCCCGTACCCAGTTTTTTCATCTGGATACGACCGGAGAGATGGCTTTTAATCTGGAAAATCAGAATGTCCCCCGCCTGCAGATGAAGAAGCGTCTGGAGGAGGTGTCCTATCGTCTGAACCTGCAGGAGCTGATGGACCGGAATATTTTTGAACTGTCAGGCGGCGAGAAACAGCAGATCGCCTGCGGCTCCGTTTATGCGGCCTTACCGTCGGTCATCGTTATGGATGAGCCTTCTTCTAATCTGGATATGGAGAGCATACGAAAGCTGCAGAAGTTGATCCGCATGATGAAAGATGAAGGAAAAACTGTGCTGATTTCAGAGCATCGGCTGTGGTATCTGGAGGGAATCGCTGACCGTTATGTGCTGCTGGAGGATGGCCGGATCAGGCAGGAATTTACGCCGGAAGCAGCGGCAGATCTTTCGCTGGAGAAGCGCAAAGCGTGGGGACTCAGGGCAGTAAAGCGGGAGCAGCTTTATGAACTGAGGCCCGATATGGGGCTGATAAAACAAAAGAGTACCGGGCTGGAAATAGATGGGCTTCAGTTTAGCCGCCAGATGCGCCAGGTACTGAATGTGCCGCATTTAGAAATACCGTCAGGGGCAATCGTAGCGGTGATCGGAGAAAACGGTGCCGGGAAATCCACTTTCAGTCTTTGCCTGGCAGGTCTTTTAAAGCATACGGGTACAGTACGGATCGACGGCAAGAAGATCGCGCATAAAAAGCTGCCGGAGCAGGTCTACCTGGTCATGCAGGAGGCAGGACATCAACTGTTCAGCGATACGGTATTGGGTGAATTGACCTTGAATAATCCGGCGCTGTCAGAAGAAAAGGGCAAAGAGGTTTTGACAACGCTGGGCTTAAATGGTATGGAGAACCGTCACCCTGGCTCCCTCTCCGGAGGTCAGCAACAAAGACTTTCTCTGGGAACAGCTCTTTGCATGAAGCGAAAACTGATGCTCTATGATGAGCCGACCAGCGGTCAGGATGGAGAAAATCTGCTGCGGACAGCGGAGCTGATCCGTGCAGCCAATAAACAGGCAGCCAGTACCCTGATCGTGACACATGATCCGGAGCTGATCTTGCGCTGTGCGACCCATATTCTGCATATCCACGCAGGGAAAGTAAAGAAATTTATACCGCTTGATGAGAGAGGGGTGATTTATATGAAAAAGGTATTTGGAGAGGATGCGCAGACAAAGAAGCCACAGAAAACCGGTATTCCGCGCCTGCTGGAGTTTACAGGACGGTATCGCCCCCTACTGGGCGCTGCGCAGTTGTTGTCCGGCATCAGCGCCTTGTTCCTCCTGGGACCGTTTGTGTGTGTTTATTTTGCGGCCCGTGCGCTTTTAACCGGATTGACCGGAGGAGGTTTTGCTATCTCATCCCTGGTGCAGTGGGGCGTGTGGGCATTGGCGCTGGAACTGGCCGGGCTGATCATTAATTTTGCGGCACTTATGTGCTCCCATACCGCAGCTTTTCATACAGAAAAGAATTTAAAAATGGCAGCGCTCCGTCATTTGTCCAGGATGCCAATGGGGTATTTTGAGGAAAATCCTAGCGGAAAGCTAAGAAAAATCATTGATGAAAACAGCGCCCAAATGGAGACTTACCTTGCCCATCAGCTGCCGGATCTGGTGAGCGCTCAGGTCACGACGGTTGCCAGCCTTGTGCTGATGCTGGCTATGGACTGGCGCATTGGCCTTCCGCTGATCGTTCTGATGCTTGCAAGCTTTGCCTGCCAGATGACAATGATGGGCGAAAAAACCATGAATTTCATGAAGCGCTATCAGGACGCTCAGGAGGAAATGAACCACGAGGCGGTGGAGTATGTCCGGGGAATCTCCGTGATCAAGGTATTTGGACAGTCGGTACATTCGATACGACGCTTCAAGGAAGCGATCAATGCTTATCGGGATGACGCACTGGCCTTTACTATGGCCTGCAAGCCCGGATATGTAGGCTTCAATACTGTGGTCAATGCCGCTTTTCTTGTGCTGATCCCTGCCGCACTCATCGGCATGACTTCGGCGGGAGATTTGACTGCCTTTATAGAGAATTTCCTGTTTTATCTGATTTTTGCACCTGCATGCGCATCTGTTCTCAACAAGATCATGTACATGAGCAACTATAAGATGCAGGCTATGGAATCTATGCGGCGGATTGACACAATTCTGCTTGCCAGAGAGCAGTCAGAGGCACAGGAGCCGCAAATGGCACAGGGCAGCGACATTTGCTTTGAGCATGTGACCTTTACCTATCCCACAGGCGAACAGCCTGCGGTTTCAGATGTCAGTTTTACAGCAAAAGCCGGAACCGTTACGGCACTGGTGGGACATTCCGGCTCCGGCAAGACCACCATCGGGACCCTGGTCCCCCGCTTTTATGATGTGCAGGAGGGGCGCATTACGCTGGGCGGCGTGGAACTTTCTGAGATCTCCCGACAGGAAGTCATGGGAAAGATTGCTTTTGTCTTCCAGAATCCTAAATTACTGAAAACAACACTGGAGGAAAATATCCGCGGCGGCTGCAAAAATGCCAGCCGGGAAGATATCCTGCGGGCAGCCCGTCTGGCACAGTGTGATGATATTCTGGCAAAGCTGCCGGAGGGCATTGACAGCATCGTGGGCGGGAAAGGCGTCTATCTTTCCGGAGGAGAAGTACAGCGGGTGGCTATTGCCAGGGCAATTCTGAAGGACGCACCGGTCATCATTCTGGATGAAGTCACGGCATTTGCCGACCCGGAAAATGAGGTACAGATTCAGGCAGCCCTGAAGGAACTGACAAAGGGAAAAACAGTCATTATGATTGCGCACCGGCTGTCCACCATTCAGGATGCGGATCAGATCCTGGTAATGAAAGCAGGGCGTCTGGTAGAACAGGGAACGCATCAGGAACTGCTTGGTAAGAATGGCGAGTATGCCCATATGTGGGCAGATTACAATCAGGCAATCGCCTGGAAGATTGACCGGAAAGAGGAGGTGAAACCATGCTGAAGAAATTATTCGCATTAAGCGATCAGGGGGAGCGGGAATTAAAGCACGGGATTGTGGCAACTACGATAGGACATTTGTGCATCATGGCTCCCATTTCCCTCTTGATGCTGGTGACCATGGGACTTCTGAACAGGCTCTGCGGGGAGACTGGACTGACAATGCAGCCAGGAGTGATAGTTCTGATGGCGGCGGTTCTCTTACTTTTGATCTTCATAACCCAATGGGTTCAGTATAACCTGACTTATAAAGTGGCTTACGAAGAAAGCGCTAACCGGAGAATTACCCTGGCGGAAAAGCTGCGGCGGCTCCCACTGGCATTTTTCGGTCAGCGTGATCTGTCTGATCTGACAACAACCATGATGGGTGACTGCTCTAAACTGGAAAGAATTTTTTCCAATGCGGTTCCCAGTCTCTTTGGCACAGTCATTATGTTTGTGATTGTGTCCGTGGGGCTTTTGATCATGGATTGGCGCATGGGGCTGTGCATTGTTCTGCCGGTACCGGTAGCTGCGCTTATTTTGATAGCGGCCAGAAAGGCCCAGACAAAAGCGGAAAGCCGCAATTATGACGCTCACCGTGCCGCTTATGATGGGGTGCAGGAATATCTGGATACCATACAGGAGCTTCGCTCCGCCGATCTGGAACAGGAATACCTGGATGGAGTTGAGAAAAAACTGGATTATGTGGTAAAGTGTGCGTTTCGTAATGAGCTGGCTCCAGGTACTGCTGTGACGTTGGCGCAGCTGACAGTACGCTTTGGGCTGGTGGCAGTTCTGCTGGTTGGAGGTCTGTTGGTAGCTCAAAATATGCTGTCCGTCAATATGTTTATTCTTTATCTGTTGGTAGCAGGCCGTGTTTATGAACCCTTTGGTTCCTGCTTTATGCTGATGGCGGAACTGTTTTCTGCATTTGTCAGCATTGAGCGGACGAAGAAGATGGAAGCGACAGTGGAGCAGACTGGTCAGCCTGTTTGTAAGAACAATGGGTACGACATTGAGTTTAAGGATGTTTCTTTTTCGTACAATGATGAGCTTGTACTCAATGGGATTTCCTTTGTAGCGAAACAGGGGCAGATCACTGCGCTTGTAGGCCCCTCCGGCAGCGGAAAATCTACTGTTTCCCGTCTGGCAGCCCGGTTCTGGGATGCAGATGCCGGTCAGGTACTGCTGGGTGGCGTGGACGTGACGACTGTGGAGCCGGAAACGTTGTTTAAGAATTATGCCATCGTCTTTCAGGATGTGACCCTTTTTGACAATTCTGTTATGGAGAACATCCGCCTTGGTCGGGCGGGGGCGACAGATGAGGAAGTGCTGGCGGCAGCCAGGGCAGCTCAGTGCGAGGAGTTTGTTTCCCGTCTGCCTGGCGGCTATTACAGCAATATCGGTGAGAATGGCTGCGCCCTTTCAGGAGGCGAGCGGCAGCGTATCTCTATTGCCCGGGCGATCCTGAAGGATGCGCCGGTAGTTATTTTGGACGAAGCCACAGCTTCCATGGATGCGGAGAATGAGAACTTGGTTCAGCAGGCACTGTCCGTGTTGCTGCAGGGGAAAACTGTACTGGTTATTGCGCACCGTATGCGGACGATTGCAAACGTCGATAAGGTTGTTGTCCTGGAACAGGGCCGCGTCGCAGAGACGGGAACGCCGGAGAAACTTCTGAATCAAAAGGGATTGTTCTATCGTTTGGCTGAAGCACAGACGGTACATTGATAGAGCTTCGGAAATCAGAAAACAATGCAGACAGGTATATGATCTCTCGGAATCTTGAGTGATTATCCCGATCATGGCATCGTCTGTCATGGCGGCAAGCTCCTTCGTGGGCGAAAAAGAAAAGCACACCTTAGAAACATTGCTGTATTCTCCGCTCTCGCTGGGGCAGTTATTCCAATCCAAAATACTGGCAGGCTTCTCGGTTGGAATGATGATTTCCTTTAGTTCGTTTGCTGCCATGCTGCTGGTAATGGAGCTGGAATCCTTTTTCCTAACCGGTAATCTGCTCCTTCCCGCAGCGAGTTGGCTGGTGATCATGCTTTTGATCGCACCGGCAATCTCTTTGATTGCAATTGCTGTAACTGTGCGGAGTTCTGCAAAGGCACAGACTATCGAAGAAGCACAGCAGCGGGCAGTATTCCTGATTTTTCCGATTCTCGCTTTGCTCATCGGACAATTCACGGGCATTATTCTAATCAGCGCAGGACTTCTCTGGGGAGTGGGTATTGTTCTGGCAGCACTTGCTATATTGCTTGTGAAGAGGGCTGCTGGAAACTTCACTTACGAAAAACTGCTGAAATAAGGATACCTTCAAAATTCAATTCAAAAGAGCCAGCCCCTATAGGATACCGGTAACTGGATACAATAAAGGAAAAAGAAAGAAAAGGTGAATATCATGAGAGAGACATATCTTGATCTTCCATCCCGATTGGAAGATGCGTTCTCTGAAATCGACAACGATATTATGATAGAGCTGCGGAACGAAAAGGAAGAATACGCGGAACTATTGCAGAAAATTTCTGACCTGAAACAGAAAGCTCCATTTCTGACTGATCTTTTGGAGAGCAGCGGAGAAATCCGATTGACCGCTAAGGAATACGCAGCCTTTACACAGTATCTGCATCTGGTGCGTCAGCGGGATGATATGGAGCGACAGCAGATTTACTTCCGCGGTCATACCGATGCGGTGGCGTATCTCAAAAAAATCAAAGCGATTTGACAGCACGCACCATCTTGATGATGCAAAGGCGATTTGTGACTCTTAAAATGTAACGAACAAATATATACAATTCACTATTAACGAGCCGACTTATATGAGAGACGCATATCGACAAGAAAATGTATTATGTTACAAACTTTTTGAAAATAAGAGTTTTTAGTATCAATTCTATAAACTTGATTATTTTAGAGGTTTATGTTATGATTTTAAGCGAAAGGCGGTGTTACCTTTATGCAAAAAACAATACTACGAAAACGTGATCTCTATCTGAATCGGATTATTGCATTTCAAGATACAGAAATGATTAAAGTCATGACTGGTATCCGACGTTGCGGAAAGTCCAGCTTAATGAAGCTGATGGCAGAGCACTTACGGGATACTGGAGTGACCGATGACCAGATTATTGAAATGAACTTTGAGTCTATGGGCATTCCGGATATGGATGCAAGAGGATTCTATGAATACGTCAAAGCACGCATTTGCCCTAATAAACGGACATACCTCTTCTTTGATGAGGTACAGAAAGTGCATGGTTGGGAAAATGCAGTAAACTCTTTCCGAGTAGATTTCGATTGCGATATATATATCACAGGATCCAATGCCTATCTGCTTTCTTCTGAACTTTCCACTTATCTATCTGGACGATATGTGGAAATTAAAGTCTTGCCACTATCTTTTAGGGAATTTCTGGACTTTCATGGTTATATTCTGACGGAACGGAAGTCACCTGCAGGTGGTTTCAGAAAGCGGATTACAGATGCAGAGGGAGAAACATATGATGTAAAAGAACTTTTTGATGCCTACGCCAGATTTGGTGGTATGCCTATGCTTGCTGATGTAGGATTAGAAATTGACCGGGTGACAGCTGCGTTAGACGGTGTTTATTCTGCTGCTGTTATCAATGACATTCTGGAACGGGAAAAGCGCAAGGGACAGCGAAATATTACTGACCCGGTGCTTCTGAAAAAAATCATCTTGTTTTTGGCGGACAATATTGGCAATAACACTTCTGCTACCTCTATTGGAAACACTTTAGTCAATGAGGGGCTTTTGAAAAATGGAACTCGAAAAACAAAGCCTGCCGTACAGACGATTCAGGCGTATATCGAAGCTTTGACAGAAGCCTATATTTTCTATGAAATCAAACGATTTGATATAAAGGGCAAGGAGTATCTGCGCACCCTGGGCAAATACTATATTGTTGATATTGGGTTGCGAAATTATCTGTTGGGCTATCGTGATGGTGACAGTGGACATATTTTGGAGAATATCATCTACTTTGAACTGTTGCGCCGTGGTTATGATGTTGCCATTGGAAAAATCGACAATCAGGAAGTCGATTTTATTGCTACGAAAGCAGACGAGAAAAAATATGTCCAGGTTACTGAATCAATGAATGCTCCGGAAACGAGAGAGCGAGAGCTTGCACCGCTGCGTAAGATTCGTGATAGCTATGAAAAGATAGTGATTGCCTTGGAATGCGATTTTACTCAAACACAAGACGGAATCAAAATCATTAGAGCACTTGACTTTCTTTTGGAATAACAGGCGGCTCTATCACGCATAATCTTCTTTTGCCATACTAATTATATCTGTATATCTGTATGTGTAAAGAAGCTGCATCGCCGATTGGTTTTCTTTTGAGAGCCAGTCGGCTTTTTCTATATCAAAATCCAAACGGAGGTATTACTACATGACCAATGCAGAGCTGAACACAGCTTTATATCAAAAGATGTTTGCCGAGCAGGAAACCTACCGGGAATGGCTGCTTTCCCAGCCTTCGGAAGAAATTCTGAACCACACCTATGAGT
>OLNC01001083.1_pt1 | contig 18202 bp, 13 predicted proteins | sample 1672011 | NCBI WGS metagenome assembly OLNC01 (sample SAMEA3136636, study PRJEB25190) | human gut metagenome | biome: human gut; feature: human-associated habitat; material: faeces | place: Austria | collected 2013 | reverse complement strand
TGGATGATATTTCTTATATGCAGTTTTGAAGGTACATAAGATAGCAGGAGTATTTAAAATATATATAAATGCAAAAGCAGTATCAAAAAAGATACTGCTTTTTATTGTGTGCCCGCCGGGCACACAATAAGAAAACCCGGCGCTTAGAATAGTGCCGGGTTTTTTGCCGGGAAATTTCATACAATTTTTGTCTGAAAGATAGGAAGAAGGGATTTCACAGAGGTTTAATTTTTTGCAGAGCAGGTATGATTTTTGCTAAAGAATTTTTCCGTGCCGGATTAAAATAAAGTTGAAATATGATAATATAGACTTAATGTATGCATGGAAGGGACTTTTATGGAATTATTAAGGCTTGTAATAGTAGATGATGAACCTATTTTGCTCCGGGGGCTTCTGGACACCTATGACTGGGCAGGCATGGGATTTAAGGTGGCCGGCACGGCACAGAGCGGGGAGCAGGCAATCCAGGTGATTAAAGAGGTGAAGCCGCACGTGGTCCTCACCGATATACGGATGAAGCAGATCACCGGGCTCATGGTAATGGAAGAAATACAGAAAACGGATCTGGAATGTCTGTTCATCGTGCTGAGTGCGTACAGAGATTTTGAATATGCACAGCAGGCCTGTGATCTGGGGGCATTTGCTTATCTGCTGAAGCCGATTGAGGATGAAAAGCTAAGGGAAACCATGCAGAATGCATATCAGACATGTATGGAACAGATGGAATACGAAGCCAGATATGAGAGCTGGGAGAAGCTGCTGGTAGGAGACGGGACCAGCTTCCAGCAGGTGGTCGTTCAGAAATATGTGCAGGGAAAGATTCCGGAAGAAAAGGTAGAAGAAGTGTTTCAGACGCTGGAGGATATGCCTGGGAACGAGGATCGTTTTATTACCGTATTTGCAGACATTGACCTGGCATACAAGATTATCAGCTCGCTGGACTATGAAGCATCCCGGTTTTCTCTATTTAAACGGATGGAAGAAGTATTTGGACAGAAATTCTTTTACTGGAGAGCTGAAGGAGGAGATTCTGGCAGTGCATTTATCATACGCACCAAAAATAAAATGGCTGTGGGAGAGCTGAAGAATCTGTTGGAAGAGGTGAAGAAAGAGACGAAAAGCCAGGTGGTATCCGTAATATCCAAGCCATATAAGGGGATTGCCGGGATCCGCCGCAGCTATCTGGAAGCACAGCAGCTCTTTGAGCTGGCAAGAGCATCAGGCACCGGGACATTTATGGAGGCAGAGAATGGAATAGAAGAGAAAGCTTCGCCGGAAGGGCAGGAGGCGCGGGACAAACAGATTGTTAAAGCAGTTCGTAAAAACAGTGCCAAGGAGCTGAAAGAGGCATTTGTTCAGTTTATCTACGGTCTCCCGGATCAGGAGGAGCAGCAGCGCCAGTATATGCACAGGGTCATGCTGAAGACAGAGATTATGCTGCAGGCGTCCTATGGAATGACGGAAGATATCAAAGAGAAATTTCAGCAGTTTTATAACAACCTGAAGAGCCTGAATGCGGCAAGGACTGTGGACGTGTGCTATAAAATCCTGTGCGATGTGATCGAGGAGCGCCAGAGGGTTTCGCAGCAGGATGAGACAAGACTTTTCGAAGGATATCTTGCAGAGGCGGCTGCCTATATTGACGAGCACCTTCAGGACGAGGAATTGTCGGTTGTGTCAGTTGCGGCCCATGTTTACCTGAATCCGGTCTATTTTGGAAGGGTATTCAAAAATACGTTCCAGATGACCTTTAAACAATATCTCCTGCAAAAGCGGATGGAAAAAGCAAAAGAACTTCTGGAAATGGGACGGGGCAGCATCGGGGACATCTGCGAGGCGGTGGGCATCCACAATCCGTCCTATTTTTCGCATTTGTTTAAGCAGTATACTGGAAAACTGCCCAGTGAATATAAGAAGGAATATAAATAGCAATGAAATGGAAACAATGGATACAGAACGGATCAGGGATACAGAAAAAGTATCTGAAATATACGATCATCCTGTTGGCGGTCGCACTGTTTCTCTCTTATCTGGGGGTAGGGCTGTGCGTCAGGAACCGCCTGACCAGGTCAGTTATTGACAAATATCAGTTTATGACAGAGCGGATGGGCCTTTCGCTGGATAATCTGTATCAGAAAAGCGACGAGATGACGGCAGAGTGCATTCTGTACGACGACGTACAGCAAAGCCTTAAAAACCAAGGACTGGAAGAGGTAAACTATATTTCGTTAAGCAAATACTTTGCGTATGTGGATCTGGAGAATATTGCGGATTACTGTTATGTGGATAATAAGGGAAATGTATACAGCAGGTCTTATTCCAGTCTGTCTTATGAGGATGTGGAAGCCAGCGGCTTTGAGAAATACCTGGGCGACGCCTATTCCAGGACCGTGTGGTTCTGGGCGGAGGATACACTGTTTGGCACCGGGGAGGAAGCCCTGTTCATCGGCAGATATGTAAGAAGCATGGATTATGTGCATGAGCCGGGAATGTTGTTTTTCAAAATGGGAAATGCATTTCTGGAAGAGGTGACCGGTATGGGACGGGAGCTGACCAGCGAGGCTGCGGTAGGGATCGTGGATGGCAGCGGGCAGCTCTGCCTGTCTTCTGTGCCGGAAGAAGTATCTCTGGGAGAGGAGCGGCAAAAGGAGATCGGAGACCGGATCGACGAGACCTTAGAGGCAGGGATGTTCCTGGAAGGAGAGCGGATCAGGGGCGGCGCCTTGTCTGCATACCGTGAGGAAAACAGCGGGCTGGTGGTCTTTTCCTATGTCCCGGACAGTGTGTTAAGCAAGGGGCTTGGACCGGTATTTCTCGTGCTGACGGCAATCTATATCCTGGTCATCCTTCTGGCTGCTGTCCTCAGTATCTATTTCTCCAGGAGGTTTACAAAACCGATCCAGGTTATTGGCAAGGCGATGACGGAATTTGACGGAAGCCATTTTGACCGACTGATCGACCTGCATACGAATACAGAGCTGGATGAGATCGGACACTCTTATAATGAAATGCTGGGCAATATACAGCGCCTGCTGGAAGAGATCAAAGCTCAGGAGCGGGAGCTGCGTACGACAGAGCTGAACATGCTGATCAGCCAGATCAATCCGCATTTTCTATATAATACACTGGATACCATTTATATGCTGGCCCGGATCAATAAGGAAGAAACTACTATGCGGATGATACAGGCGCTGTCCAAATATCTGCGGCTGTCTCTTGCCAAGGGCCAGGAGATCGTGACGGTGGAGGATGAGCTGGAAAATGTAAAGAGCTATATGGAAATCCAGCAGATCCGAAATAAGGATCTGTTCTCCTATGAGGTGGACTGCCAGGTGGACGCTTCTGAAACGTTTGTGCTGAAGCTGATCCTGCAGCCCTTAGTAGAAAATTCAGTAAAATATGGTTTCCAGGATATTTTCGAAGGCGGCTGGATCCGGATCCGTGTATATATGGAGGAAGATGAGCTGTATTTGAGCGTCTACAATAACGGGACGCCGATGGAAGAAGAGATGGCAGAGAAGATCAACCACATGAATGAACTGCCGGTAACAGAGCTTCAGCAGACCTTCGCTGATAAGAAGAATGGGTATGGAGTGGTGAATATCTTGACCAGACTGCGGCTGAAATATGGGGACGGAGCTGCATTTTTCTGCAAAGCAGAAGAGGACGGCACCACCTGCACGATAAAAATTCCCGGAGGGGGCAGGAAGAAAAATCTATGAGAAAAAACGGACGAAAAAGAAAAAGTATTCAGGCGGTCTCGGTGCTCCTGGGGACAGCTGTGTTAAGCGCAGGGTGCGCCGGACAGGCAGAAAAAGAGGATACAGGAAAGGAAGAGGTATCGATCCCTATTATCCTTACCGTTGACTCCTCGACAGGAATCAAAAATGAAGAAGATGTGGTGGAAGCGTTTAATGAGAAATATGACGGGAAATGGCAGGCGGACGTGGAGTGGATCATGGAGACGGAAGAGGAATACCGGCAGAACCTGAAACGCCAGAATGTAACAGATACGCTTCCGGCGGTGATCACAGACCTCCGGATGCTGCCCGCCTTTTACTACATGATGATCCAGGACGGTCGGATCGAAGAGATTTCTTCTTATATAGAGGAAGACGAGGAGTGGCAGGCAATGATCGAACCAGCGGTGCTTGAATCCTGTACGGAAGAGGATGGCAGTGTCTATCTGGGCCCCTTAAGCACGGCGGCTTTCTCCTGCTCAGGGGTTTTCTGGAATGAAGAGCTGTTCGCACAGGCAGGGATCCAGTCCTTCCCGGAGACCTGGGAAGAGTTCTGGGACTGTTGTGAAAAGCTTCAGGCATCCGGGATCACGCCGCTTGCGCTGCACACGGAAGGAACGGCCTGGGCGCCGATGCTCTTTGCTACGGCAGAAGCGGCTTCCACAGAAGAAGGGGCGGCATTTATGCAGCAGTTTTATCCGGAGAGCTATCAGGATGAAAGCGGCGTGCGCATCGCCGGGACGCTGGAGAAATTATTTGCCTACACAACGCAGGATGCGCTGTATTCTGATTTTGACGTGGCCTATGAGAATTTCTTTTCCGGAAAGGCGGCCATGATCCCCAACGGATACTGGATGATGGATCAGATTCCGGAAGAATGGCAGGATAAGGTGCGTTTTTCGTCCTTTCCGGAAAATAAGCTGATCTCATCGCCGGAAACCTTTGGCTGGGCGGTGGTGTCCAGCTACAGCGAGGAGGTTAAAGAAGGCGCGGTGGCATTTCTTAAGCTTCGGACGCAGCTGAACCAGGAGAAGAAGGAGGAGTTATTTTCGAAAGATCCGGAGAGTTTTATCCCGGCGGAGCGGGATTATATCGCGGTTTATCAGAATGAGCCCCAGCTGGTGCCCAATTACCAGGTAAAATGGAATTCGATCCTCCAGGAGGAGACACTGGGCGAGATCCTCCCGCAGCTGGCGCAGGGCAAGATTAGTGCGGAGGAATTTACCAGAAGAGAAGATGAGAGTATCCAGGAATTTCTGGAAGAACAGTAACACTTTGGCGTCGGAGAGATCCGGCGCCAAAGTATTTTTTTTGATAATCCAGGTTTGCGATTTGATAACGGAGGTTTTTGCGGCACTGCTATAATGATCCCAGAGTAAAGGAAACAAAAGTTTCCGGAAAGGTGAGGGACCATATGAAAAAGAAAAAATTATTATCCGTATTACTGATCATGGCAATGACAGCAGGACTGGCGACCGGATGCGGCAGCTCCAGTTCTTCTGAAGGAGAAAGCTCTGACGCAGAGGGCCAGGTATACTATCTGAACTTCAAGCCTGAGGCAGATGAGTACTGGCAGGAGCTGGCTGAAACTTATACAGAAGAGACAGGTGTGCCGGTGACAGTCCTGACAGCAGCGTCCGGAGAATATGAGAAAACGCTGAAGTCCGAGATGGCAAAGACAGACGCGCCGACGCTGTTCCAGGTAAACGGACCGGTTGGACTTGCAAGCTGGAAGGATTACTGCTATGACCTGTCTGGTTCTGACATCGCAGGAGAGCTGACGGACGACAGCTTCGCACTGATGGACGGCGACAAGATGGCTGGTATCGCCTACGTTATTGAGAACTATGGTATTATCTACAACAAGGCGCTGCTGGAAAAAGCAGGATACACAGCAGATGACATCACAGATTTCGACAGCTTTAAGAAAGTCGTAGAAGATATCACTGCAAGAAAGGACGAGCTTGGATTCAGCGCATTTACATCCGCAGGTATGGACAGCTCTTCTGACTGGAGATTTAAGACCCACCTTGCAAACCTGCCGATCTACTATGAGTATCAGGCTGACGGCATCGACAACACAGACGCCATCAAGGGGACCTATCTTGACAATTACCGTCAGATCTGGGATCTGTATATCAACAATGCAACCTGTGAGCCTACAGAGATCTCTACGAAGACAGCCGACGATGCGACCGCAGAGTTTGTAACAGAGGAAGCAGTCTTCTACCAGAACGGAACCTGGGAATACAACAACATTGCGGATGTGGGAGATGAGAATCTGGGAATCCTTCCGATCTACATCGGCGTAGAGGGTGAAGAGAACCAGGGCGTCTGCACAGGTACAGAGAACTACTGGTGTGTAAACTCAAAAGCTTCCGAGGAAGACATTCAGGCTACTTTGGATTTCATGAACTGGTGCGTAACCTCTGATGAAGGTGTAGAGGCAATGTGCAAGGATATGGGATTTGTAATTCCGTTCAAATCAAACCTTGAGTCTGAAAATGTACTGGTAAATGAGGCAAATGCATATATGGAAGACGGAAAGACTCCTGTAACATGGGTATTTTCTACCATGCCTTCTGAAGAGTGGAAAAACGGAGTAGGATCCGCACTGACAGCATATGCGGCAGATCAGACTGACGCAAACTGGGATGCAGTAGTAAGTGCATTTGTAGACGGATGGGCTACGGAAGCGGCAGCATCCGCAGATACCGAAGCAGAATAAGCAAGTCAAGGGATCTGGCAGAAATGAAATGAGAGAAGAAGCGGCGGGCAGAAGATGGGCTGAACGCCGCTTTTTAAAAGGAGGAGAAAATATATGGAAAAAGCGATCAAGCGATATATGCCGATCTTTGTGCTTCCTACATTCTGTGCTTTCATCCTGGGCTTTATCGTTCCTTTTATCATGGGGATCTGGCTTTCCTTTTGTAAATTTACGACCGTCACGGACGCAAAGTTCGTGGGATTATCAAATTATGTGGAGGCCTTTAAGGATACCGTATTCCGTCATTCCTTCTGGTATACGGCTCTGTTCGCCGTGGTGTCACTGGTAGTGATCAACGTGATCGCATTTGCCCTCGCCATGGCGCTGACGCAGCAGATGCGGGGAACTAATATTTTCCGTACGATCTTCTTTATGCCGAACCTGATCGGCGGTATCGTGCTGGGGTATATCTGGCAGCTGATCTTCAACGGCATCCTGGCGAAGTATCATACGGCGCTGGGACTGAATGAATGGTACGGGTTCTGGGGACTGATCATCCTGGTGAGCTGGCAGCAGATTGGTTATATGATGATCATCTACATCGCAGGGCTTCAGTCGATCCCGGGCGATGTGATGGAAGCGGCGCAGATCGACGGGGCAAACCGCATCCAGCGGCTGTTTAAGGTGACGATCCCGATGATGATGCCGTCCATCACCATCTGTATGTTCCTTTCTATCACGAACGGATTCAAGCTTTTCGACCAGAACCTGTCGCTGACAGCAGGCGAACCGTCCAAGATGTCTGAGATGATGGCGCTGAATATCTTTAATACCTTCTACGGACGTACCGGATGGGAAGGTGTCGGTCAGGCGAAGGCGGTTATCTTCTTTGTCATCGTGGTAGCCATCGGTATGGTACAGCTCCGGGCAACCCGCTCAAAGGAGGTGCAGCAGTAAATGAAAAAGAAAAAAATATTCAGTGCAGCCGGAACCGGTATCTTTACGATCCTGGGAATCGTCTACATCATGCCGATCCTGATCGTGCTTATGAATTCATTTAAGAAAAAGGTATTTATCAATAAAGAGCCGTTCAGGCTGCCGACAGAAAAAACCTGGAACAGCATTGAAAACTACCTGACAGCCATCGACAAATATGAGCTTTTAAGCGCGGTTGGCTGGACGGTGTTTATCACCCTGGGCTCCGTGCTGGTGATCCTGATCTGTACCTCCATGTGTGCCTGGTACATTACCAGAGTGAAGACGAAATTTACAAAGGTCCTGTATCTTCTGTGCGTATTTTCCATGGTCGTACCGTTCCAGATGGTGATGTTTACCCTGTCTCTGGTGGCAGATAGGACGGGGCTCAACACTCCCTGGGGAATCATCATTATCTATCTGGGATTTGGAGCGGGGCTTGCGGTCTTCATGTTCTGCGGATTTGTCAAATCCATTCCGCTGGAGATTGAAGAGGCGGCGCTGATCGACGGATGTACACCGCTTCAGACATTTTTCCGGGTGGTGCTCCCGATCATGAAGCCGACCTATATTTCGGTGGGGATCCTGGAGACTATGTGGATCTGGAACGACTTCCTCCTGCCGTACCTTGTACTGGATCTGAACAAATACAAGACGATCTCGATCGCGATCCAGTATATGAAGGGAAGCTACGGACGCGTGGATATGGGCGCGATTATGGCGGCGCTGATCCTGGCGGTCATTCCGGTCATCATCTTCTACCTGTCCTGCCAGAAGCATATTATCAAAGGCGTGGCAGCAGGCGCGGTGAAAGGATAATCTAATTGGGGACGGGGGATTTCTGAAAATCCCCCGTCCCCAATTAGATTTTTGGGATAGTTATCCTCATATTGTGGATAAGTGCATGCAATTCCCGGGGATAATTTGTGGATAATGTGGAGAGCAGATAAGAAATGTGGAAAAAGATTTAGAAAGTGCTTGAAATGTACGGGAATTTGTGATAAATTATTTGTGTTGTCAAAATAGATAATCCTCCTTAGCTCAGTCGGTAGAGCACTCGGCTGTTAACCGAGTTGTCGTTGGTTCGAGTCCAACAGGGGGAGCTTGGAAAGCCCGTAAATTTAACGTTTACGGGCTTTATTTATTTTCGCGGGCAACGAGCCAGGCGGACATGCTTCCGTCTGCGAGAAAAAGCAGATATTTGTTGCCCGATGGTAAATTTTAGCTTTACTGTCGGGCTTTTTAAATCCTAATTTTTTTTAAGAGAATATGGAAGAAGAAAGGATCTATGCTGCGCTTAACCAAGGTATAAGTCTGGTTATTATTGCAATCATGTCACGGATAATATGTAATATTCGTGACATGAAAAGAAGGGAATAAGCTGATATGTAATCGAAATAATGTCACCTGCAGAGTCATTAGAGGCAATAAAAATGTCCTAAAAACAGATTTGAGTCAAATATATTGACTCAAGGCAAAAAATGCGATACGATAAAGAAAATGATGAACAGGAGATGTATTTATGTCTGCTAACATGAATGTGGAAATCCAGATAATGCAAGACAATCTTTGTGATTTGCGAAAGATTGCTGGGTGGACAGCCGAAACTCTTGCTGGTAAGCTCGGTATCACAAAGCAGACAATAAGCAATCTGGAAAACCGAAAAGTCAAACTTTCCCGGATTCAATACATTGCTATACGAGCTGTTTTTGAATGTGAAGTTGCTGTAAATTCAAAAAATACAACACTTCGTAAGGTTATGCATGTGTTGTTTTCGGCAATGCCGCCTATATATTCTACACGAAAGGATGAAGTGCGTACAGCGATGATTTCCATAGCATCCATCGCCGCCGCAGGGTTAACAGGACTGCAGCTTCATTCAAGTGCAACAGCCTTGCTTGCGCCGTTAGGCAGCAAAGTAATGCAAATGGAGAGTTCCCATATTGGTGAGCCATCATTGATATGGTTGATCGAAGATCTGGAAAGTCTTAATGCTTTAGAAATACAAAATGATGAAGATTCGGAGGACGATATGGATGAAAACGCTTGAAATCAGTTATAACCCGTACAAAATGATAACAACGATGCTCATAGATGGGATTGATGTTTGTAAGGATAACCATTATGACAAATTCAAGGAATTTATCAAAAACGAAATTCCGTTGCAAACTTGGATTGAACCGATTTCCTATCTTGATTGGAACGGTTTGGTTAATGAAGTTTCTGATCCGGAAATTAACGATGAAGTAAAAGTCGTTTTCTCCGGGCGTGTAATTGACTTTGAAGATTTGAAGCGGTCTATCGCTGACCAGAACGAGGAGCGTTCTGAAAGAACGCGTGTTAAATATCACTTTCAACATAAAAAAGTGCTTGATGATAAAGTGCTTTCACAAAATATTGAAGAAGTGGTAAAAGAGCTCAAATCTGATCGCTTCCGAGCGTTGGTTAATCAGAGAACGACGGAAGGGCTAACGAAAAAGTATAATGACCTTGACGAAAATTATACAATTGCCAAGGAGAGTGAATTTTATATTGTCTTTGCCGGCACATATAGCTCTGGAAAATCCACTTTATTGAATACCCTTATGAGACACGATATTCTGCCGACCAGCAGCAGAACCTGTACTTCCAAGAATTGCCGGATCAGGCATGACGGAAGTTTGGGACGCAAGGTAACACTGGCTTGCTTTGACGAAGACAATAAAATTGTCGGAGAAAAACAAGTTTTTGAGAACGATATAGATTGTGCATCAGCTTTTTTGGAGATATGCCCTATTCAAAACGGCAATACTGAAGATAAGCATCCAGAAGTATGCATGATGGAATTGGGAGTTGATTTGTCACATCTGTATCCCAATAGCGTAAGTGAGGACAAGTTTACTATTGTGCTGATTGATACGCCCGGAATGGACAGTGCACAGTCGAGTGAGGATGGAACCAACAAGCATGCTGAAATTGCATTGGATGCTATTTCAATGGAAAGCAAGCCGATGATTGTACTTTGTGTTGATGCAAATTATTACGACAACAAGAGCATAGGCGAATTTATGAGGGAAATCATTGCTCAGTCGAAAGAAGAAGGTATCGGATTTAGCGATAGGTTCCTATTCTTAATGAATAAGAGTGATGCTATTGTTTACAAGCAAAATGAATCGCCGGAAGAAGCAAAGAGCGCTTTTGCGAGATATTTAACAGATGATACTAAGTGGAACATAAAGGGTGATGAGGAAGAATTACAACAGCTTGCTGAAAGCGCTTCACATTTTGTCCCCCGCGTGTTTATGACTGCTGCTCGAATTGCATTTGCGATACAGCAAAAAGCGTATGAGTTTACCGATGAAGAACTTGATGCTGATAAAGAAAAATGTGACCTTTTGGATAAGTATGAAGACTTTGAAAAAAAGATCTGCGGCCGCAGAAAGCGTACAGACTTTTATCTTTCCAGATATTGTGATATTCCCAATTATCGAAAGGATGAAATAGAGGCAGAATTTGAAGCAGCTATCGAAGATGATAACCAGGTCCGTGCCACACAGTTACAATGTGGTGTGGTTTCAGTAGAATCAGCCGTTAAGGATTACATTGAACGATATGCTTATCCTATTAAGGTCAGAGGTTTATTAGATACCTTTGAAGACATCCTGGAAGATGTAAACAGCTTTACAAACGGTGTTCTTGCAGACCTAAAACAAGCAGAGACTGAATTGGGGGAAAAAGAAAGCGAAAGAAGGGAGGTAAGCGGAAGAAAAAAGGGTGTAGAAGAAAAAATCGCCGCACTCAAAAAGGCAACGGAAAAAGTTGATGTTCAGCGTGAGGCTTTGGATGGAATTAAATTTGATTCAAATGCTCTCAGAAAAGCAACGGCTGAATTCAGAGCCGACATTGAAGAAGATGGAGAGATTACCCTTATTCGTCAAAATTCAAGAGTTATGACGGGACAGAAGACTCATAGCGAGGTTATAAATGAAATCAATTCCCGGATTGCAAAAATCAGACTGTTGTTTGCCCGTACCTTAAGTAAGACAAATAAGAAACTGGAAGAAATCAAGAAAGTATACGATGAGCAGCTTCTTGGCATTTTTGGCTTCTTGAAAGTGGTAGTTGCAGAACTTGAGAAGTCTGATGTTTTCAAGCAGGGCGAATATGAGTTTACGGACAGTGTACTTTGGAAGATGAATTTTGCGAATATAAATGCAGACAGCTTTGCTTCTAATATGAAGAAAAAAGTGGTCGATAAATCTACGACAACGAAGCAAGTCCGGAATCAGAAAAAGACAGACTGGTCATCAAGCTGGAACCCGATTAAGAAAATAGGATCTCGGTTTATGGAAGATTATGAAACGGTAACGGTAGATATTGATGGATATTACGAAACAACCGAAATGCGTAAGAGCATTGACGCATATTTGCTCAATTTACAAAGAGAAAGTACGGAAATGGAAAACTCTTTCAAGAGAGTGATGGAAGACAGTAAGCACTCAGTTCGGGATTTGATTGATAGACTCCTTGCGGAACTGACAAAATTCCTTGAGGACATTAAAAGCCAAGAAGAACAAATTAAAGCGATCAGCGGCTCGATGGAGAAGCTTGATGAGGCAATTGAAAAGAACAAAATGACTCTCGAGTGGCTCGGAACACTCAAAAAGAAAATAGAGGGGGAATAGATAATGTTTACGTCTTTTGATGAAAAGGTTTTTTGGAAAGCTATTGAAGAAAAAGATTATACGTGCCTTAAGGTTAACACCGTAAGTTCTATGCTTGATGACCCTACTTTCGCACGAGGAGAAACCATGAAGGTTTTAGAGATTTTGGACGAAAAGGTTCCGGAAATTTTTGAGGATGAAATCAGACTGGACTATGAAGAGCGTTTAGACCGCAGTGCGTGGGACAAGAGATATTTCACGAAGCTCACATACTGGTTCCAGGAGAACTTCGCAAAAAGCAGAGTGGCATACATTAAAGAAGTTGGTAATGCGGTACATAAGGAGACTGTACAGAAGTATGATGCTTCTCTCAAGGAGCGTCCTGATGCACAGACTGTAGATGGTGGGAAACAGAAGGTGCATACGGGAAACCCTACCCAGGCACCAACGGCAAAGGGACGAAAAGTTCCGGTGGCGGGAGTAATTGCGGCAGTGGCCGTTCTGGTGCTGATAGTCATACTGCTGGTAAAACTGTTGGGCAGATAAAAAAGTTTTAGAGAAGAGCTCTGTTAAGAATCGATATACATAAGATAGAAAGGATGGATGAATATGGCTAACGAAGCTCGTGCCAAAAATCCGCTTGTTCTAGACGACCTGTATGCGGCATTTGAAGCTGGGGATAATATTGTGCTGAAAAAGTACATCACAAAGCTTTCTGACGCGCCCTGCATAGAACTGTCAGAGGATTTGAAAACTATTCAGATTGGAGAAAACGTTTCACTGTATAAAGTGGCCCAAGTGGTTTTCGACAAAAACGAAAACACGCAAGATAAGTTGACTACTGTTTATTCAACGGTTTTTTCGTTACAGAATTACGGCCTGACTATGCTTATAAACGGGCACAAAGATTCTGTTGACCTGTATGTGGGCGTGATCACAAGAAATATGCTTGCGCACATAAATGATAACGGTGCTTTGGTTCGTCTTTCTGCACTGGACAAGGATCTGACTGATAATGGAAAAGTGTTGAGGAATGCTTTCGTTGGAAACTTCCCTGGGACAGAGTTAAAACCTGTCAATAAAGTGCCTGTTAAAGACAAGGACGGGAAAATTATTGATCCGGAATGTAGAGAGAAAATAATCTGCGATTCATTTAAAAACGCAAAATATGTTTCGGCTGTAAGCAGTATCCCGGCAATTAGAAACTCCAATGAGTCAAAGAACCATGAGTTTATTCAGGGGTTGGAAAAGCTGATTGAAACAATGAAAGGCAAAGAGTATTCAGCTGTTATTATTGCCGACGTCATGAGTAATGATAAGGTTGAAACTATGTGTGCGGAGTATGAGGATATTTATTCTCAGTTGGCTCCATTCAAGGCATCAACACAAACTATCAATGCTCAAAATACGACCACGGATACGGAAGGTATTGTTAATGGCATTACGGATACAACCAATGAAACGATAGCAAAATCTGTAACACATAGTACAGCGAACTCAAAGACACATACAGACAGTATTGGCGGAAGTGTTGGTGTAAGTGTTGGTGCAAGTGCTGGAGTATCTGTCGGAGCGGGAGGGACTTCTTTAAATACGTCTGTAAACACCTCTGTAAATGCCTCTGCAAATTACAGCCATGCTTATGCAAGAACCAAGACTGAAACAGATGGCACAACTGATACAAAATCCTCTGGAACAGCGAAGTCTTTGACCGAGCAAAATTCTGTGTCAAAATCGCTTGCCACAACCAGCGGAGAATCTATTCAACTTAATTACGAGAACAGAGCGGTCAAAACACTGCTTGACCGGATTGACGAGCAGATAAAAAGGATGCGTTCCTGTGAAGATTTTGGAATGTTTGACACCTGTGCCTACTTTGCGGCTAGAGAATACGATGTTGTTGTCGCTGCGGCGAGCGCTTTTAAATCCATAACCCGTGGCGAAAATTCCTCGGTTGAATCGTCCGCCGTGAATGTATGGAAAGAAGCCGAAGATGTCGGCTATATCAAAGATTATCTGATGCGGTTTTATCATCCGGAGTTTTTGACAGTGATTGACGAAAAACATCACTACCCGACAACTGGAACAATGTTGGTAAGCGGTAAGGAACTATCTTACCAGATGGCCCTGCCCAAGAAATCTGTTGCGGGTGTTCCTGTTGTAGAGTGTACAGAATTTGGACGAGAGGTTGTTACGCTGTCAGAACATAATGGCAGCCTCCCACTTGGCAAAATTTATCATATGCATAGGGAAGAGGAAGGGATTGTTAGGCTTGATGCTAAGAGTTTGACTGCGCACGCCTTTATTACCGGATCGACTGGCGCTGGAAAGTCTACAACAATTTATAAGATTCTTGATGAACTTAATGATACAACTGTGGGCGACACAGATGAAACCGTGAAATTTATGGTGATTGAACCGGCAAAAGGTGAATATAAAAATGCTCTTGCAAAAAACAAACAGTTTAGAATTAAGGTTTACGGTACTAATCCGAACATTACAGCATTGCTAAGGATTAACCCTTTTAAGTTCCCGAGCGATAAGATTCACATTTACGAACATTTGGACAAGCTTACAGAAATTTTTAATGTTTGCTGGCCTATGTATGCCGCTATGCCTGCCGTACTCAAGGCGGCTATGGAAAATGCCTATCGTTCCGCAGGGTGGAATCTCGTCAAATCCGAGAATCCGCATGGAGAAATTTTCCCGAGTTTTGTTGATGTGGCTATGGAGGTTGAGAGATACATCAACAAAAGTGAATACTCCGAGGAAAATAAGAGCAACTATAAAGGCTCCCTGCTTACACGTTTAGAATCTCTTACCAACGGTATTAACAGTTTGATTTTTACAGCAGATGATCTTGAAGACAGTGAGCTGTTTGATGAAAATGTGATTGTAGATCTGAGCCGTGTTGGTTCCACTGAGACGAAGGCTTTGATAATGGGTATCTTAATTTTGAAATTGCAGGAACATCGGATAGCGTGTTCGGATGAACCAAACTCTGATTTGCACCATGTTACGGTTTTAGAAGAAGCGCATAATCTTTTGAAACGGACAAGTACAGAGCAAAGCTCTGAAACAGCGAACTTGCTTGGGAAATCGGTTGAAATGCTGGCGAACTCGATTGCAGAAATGCGTACTTATGGCGAGGGCTTTATTATTGCAGACCAATCTCCGGGGCTGCTTGACATGTCGGTTATTCGGAATACCAATACAAAAATTATTATGCGGCTGCCTGACTTTTCTGATCGAGAACTGGTTGGCAAAGCAGCTGGATTAAACGATGACCAGATCGTTGAAATTGCGAAACTTCCGCGAGGCGTGGCGGCTGTTTATCAGAATGACTGGATTTCGCCAGTTTTATGTAGTGTTGAAAAGCCGAAGCTGAAAGAGGGTAACTTTGTTGAGACTGCAAGCTATCCGGATGAATCGAGTGAAACGCTTTTGTTTGATTTACTGGATTCAAAGTTCCGGGCAAAATTGGACGATTTGACAGCAGAGGATGCTTTTAGAAAAGCAATTTTGAAATCGTCTGTTTCTACGGAAGTGAAAGTCAAGCTGATGGATTATCTTGCTGTAAAGAAAAGTGCGGAAAGTATCAAGATACTTGCGTCAATGATTTTTGATTACTTCAAAAATACAAAAGATGTACTTGAAAACTCAGCAGAAGAAACATCTGTGGAAGCTTTGAAAACCGCTATTATGGCGGAATTAGAGCCGTCTATTATGCAGTTTGAAGACGAACAGATTAATCTTCTTATCACGTTGATTATTAAGGAGTACACAGACAGATGTTATGTGGATTATCCGATTTGGCATGAATTTGCAATTAGAATAGCAAGGGGGGATATAATTTGAGTTTTTTCAAAGAAATCAGCACGCAGGAAAGTTACGAATCAGCTGAAACGGTAAAAGAAACTGACCGCCCTCAGGTGAAAGAGTCTGATAATCCCCGCGGGATTCCTGTTGAAAATAAGCCGTGGTCGGAAATGTCAGATGTATTTAGATCAGCCTTCAAAACTTTTGGATTTCCTGAGGAAGCAAATGATCAAAAGAAATCAGAGATAAACGAGTCGGCGGAGAACAGGGATTACTCCAAGTATCTTGAAGAAGCTGATGATGGAAAATGTTATGACAAGGAAACCGGTAAGGCGTACGATTCCATTGAGGCTTGGGAAAAGGCGCAAGAAACTTTGGCCAAGAGATACGAAGGAACATCCGAGTATTACGAGGGAAAAGCGGAAAAGGCGTATGCCCGTTTCAAAAACGCAGAACAGAATGGAGAGTCTGTTGCCGAAAAGTGGGAACACTATCAGCATTCACAGGAATATTACGCCAAAGCGGAGGAGTGCAAAGAAAAAGCGGCTCATGTACGGGAAAAACTTGGACAAGGCGAGGACGACACGAAATCAGATGTAGAGAAGAACGCGGATACGAGTGATAAGAGTGATGCGACAGACTCGCCCGAAAATCCAGAAAAGGGCAAACCGATACAAAATAAGATTGACGGTTTGCAACGAGAAGCAGAAGTTCGAAATGAGTTGGAAGAAAAATATCCTGCTGAAGAGGGATATGAAATCATTTCCGAAGCTTATCTTCGAGATGCTGATGGGAATATTGTCAAAGATCCCGAAACAGGAAAAGCAAGAAGAATAGACTTTGTTGTTGTCAAGGACGGGAAAGTAGTTGCATCTATTGAGGTTACCTCTAAAACGGCAGACAAGAGTGACCAGCTTGCGAAAGAAAGCAGAATAAGGGATAATGGGGGAAATTATGTCCGTGACAACAATGGCAATCTGGTTAAAATACCGAGTGATGTTCAGACTCAAGTGGATAGGAGAGATTGATTGTGAAAATATTTGATAAAGCATCCTGGCAAATAGATAATGGCATAAGTGAAGAAATTGTAATTGCTCATTTTGAATTCATTTTTGAGTGGTTAAAAGAACATGATATGCTGAATCAAGATGGAAAAGAGATTTTGGAAATTGGTATAGACGATGATGTTTCATTGCATGAAGGGTTGCTGAACAAAAGCGGCCTAGATTTCTTGAACAAATTTTATGACAAGCTAATTGCCGATTCGGAATATGATGTGTCTCGTGAAAGAGAATTAATTGAAAAATTCTTTTATTGATTTTATGCGATTATCTATTGACAGTGCGGTAAGAATATGATATTTTATCTAAAGACTGCCGAAGACAGCAGGTGCGAAAGCGTAAGTAGAGATACGCCTGCCGAGGAGAGTTAGATTCGCGTGTTGAATTTATGAGTCCTCCATGTCTATTGGCATGGAGGCTTTTTATATTTCCTGAAAGCAGTCAAAAATCTTATAAGGAGGTATATTATTCGTGGCAAAAGTGGAATTAAAACAACCAATCGTACAGGCTATTGCAGAAGATGTCAAAGATGCAGCAAGCGTTGTGCTGGTAGACTACCGCGGACTGACAGTTGCGCAGGACACAGAACTGCGTAAACAGTTAAGAGAAGCTGGGATCACCTACAAGGTTTATAAGAACACAATGATGAAAAGAGCGTTCGAAGGAACAGATTTTGCTGTTCTGGATGAGCATCTGGAAGGCCCGAGTGCGATCGCTGTGTCCAAAGATGATGCAACAGCACCGGCAAGAATTCTCTGCAAATTTGCAAAAGACGCAAAGGCCCTGGAGCTGAAAGCGGGTGTGGTTGAAGGCACATTATATGATGTGGACGGACTGACAGAACTGTCTAAGATCCCATCAAGAGAAGAACTGCTGTCCAAGCTGCTTGGAAGCCTGCAGTCACCGATCACCAACCTTGCACGTGTCCTGAACCAGATTGCAGAAAAGGGCGGCGCAGAGAACTGCGAAGCTGCTCCAGCTGAGGAAGCGGCAGAAGAAGCTCCTGCAGCAGAGGAGGCTCCGGCAGAGGAGGCACCTGCAGCAGAAGAAGCACCGGCAGAAGAGTAAACCGGAAGAAACAAAATAACAAAAATAAAAATGGAGGAAAATAAAATGGCAAAAATGACAACAGCAGAATTTATTGATGCTATCAAAGAGTTATCTGTATTAGAGTTAAATGATCTTGTAAAAGCTTGCGAAGAAGAATTTGGCGTATCTGCAGCAGCAGGCGTTGTAGTAGCAGCAGCAGGCGGAGAT
>OLNC01001079.1_pt1 | contig 18339 bp, 10 predicted proteins | sample 1672011 | NCBI WGS metagenome assembly OLNC01 (sample SAMEA3136636, study PRJEB25190) | human gut metagenome | biome: human gut; feature: human-associated habitat; material: faeces | place: Austria | collected 2013 | reverse complement strand
CCGTGCCGCAGCCGCCGGAGCGGTGCTTAAGCCGTCAGGCGGGAATTGTGCGGTGCTGCCCTAGGTATCATAGTCGTCACTTTCGTTAGCAAAACGATCCCAACAACTTTAACGAATCTAACAATTTTAACGAAAATGACACCTATTTTACATTAGATATATGTTTGCAATCGGCTCCTTCTATTTATAGGAGCTTCATGCGTCCGTTTTATTCCGGCGCTTTCATGCTCTCTACCATCGAAATGCGTTTCAGCAGCCGCTGCATAACCAGGTTGACCAGCGTGCTGAACAGCAGGGTCAGGGCAATGGCGTAGGCAAAGCTTTGGGGGTAGATCTGCCGCCCAAACATGACGGCATCGACCTCCACCGTGGTGATGACGAAGCTGTGCAGGGCAATGCCGCCTGCCAGGCCTAACAGCGTGCCGATCAGCGTTAAGGCCACGCTCTCGCGGTTGACGTAGGCGTAGACCTCTGGGTCGTAGAAGCCCAGCACCTTGATGGTGGCGATTTCCTTGACACGCTCGGCAATGTTGATGTTGGAGAGGTTATACAGCACCACGAACGCCAGCGATGCCGCACAGACGATGATGAGCACGACCACTGCATCGATGGAGTTAAGCATGTTGAGCACCTGTTTCACGTTGTCCTGCGTGAAGTTCAGGCTGGCCACATTGTCCATCGCCAGCAGGTCCGCCGAGAGGGTATCGCGGGCTTCCTGGGTGTCCTCGGGCAGGATGCTCATGATTGCGTTGGAGGCGGGAGCTTCGCCAAAACCGGCCTCGTACACCGCCGGGCTGAGGTAAACGTAATTGCTGACGTAATGCTCGCACACACCGCTGACAGTGAAGTCAGCTGTCTTATCGTCGCTGTTAGTCAGGGTAATGGTGTCCCCTGCCTTTACACCCAGGGTCTTGGCCATCTTTTCGTTCACGACCACGCCCTGCTGCCCCAGCGGCACCGCCTTGCGGGAGAGGCGTTCGTGCAGGTCAGCAAACTCAGCAAACTTGTCCACAGCCTGTGGAACCATGAGGTAGACGTCCATCTCACCGTCGGGGCCATCCTGCCGGGTGGATTCCATGGCAACGGTCAGCGAATCGGTGACGTTCTCCTTATTATAAAGGTAGTCGTAAACAGGGCCGCTTTCGGTGGCCTCCTGCTTGGTGACGATGGTCATCATGTCGTAGTGGTAAATGTCGCCGTACTGCTTGGTGATGATGGAGTTCAGCGAATCCGAGATGCCGAAGCCCGCCACCAGCAGCGAGGTGCAGCCCGCCACGCCGATGACCGTCATCCAGAAGCGCTTTTTGTAGCGCAGCAGGTTGCGGCAGGTAACTTTCCAGCTGAAGGGCAGCCGCCGCCACAGCGGGGTGATGCGTTCCAGCAAAATGCGCTTGCCGGCCTTGGGGGCGCGGGGCAGCATAAGGGCCACCGGGTCCTCCTGCAAGGTGGTGCGGCAGGCCAGCGCCGTGATGCCCATGGTGAGCAGGATAAGGGTGCCGCCCGCAAGCAACGCCTGGCTCAACCGCCAGGGGGTGGCAATAGACGGCATATAATACATCAATTCATAGGCGGACCAGATGATGGACGGGAAGGCCTTGAAGCCGACGGCCAGTCCGGCTACTGTGCCCGCTGCAGCCGCCGTGAAGGCGTAGATCAGGTACTTTTGCATGATGGCTGCGCCCGAATAGCCCAGGGCTTTCAGCGTGCCAATCTGCAGGCGTTCTTCCTCGACCATGCGGGTCATGGTGGTGGATACCACCAGTGCCGCCACCAGGAAGAAGAATACCGGAAAGATGGTGGTAATGGCGGTGAGCTTATCCACATTGGCGGTAAAGGACGCATAGCTGACGTTTTTGCTGCGGTCCCAGACGTACCAGGTGGGGTACTCCACATCGTTCAGGGCGGCTTCTCCGTCCTCGATTTGCGCGCGGGCATCGGCCAGGGCCTTTTCGGCTTCGACCTTGGCGTCCTCATATTCTATTTCTCCGTCCCGTAGTTTTTGCAGGTTTTCGGCAATGGTTGTTTTGGCGTCATCCAGCTTTTTGCGGGCGTCGCTCAGCTGGCCTTTGGCGTCGTCGATCTGGCGGCGGGCATCGGCCATCTGCACCTTTTTGTCCTGCAGGGTGGCCCAGCCATCCTCCAGCTGGGCGCGGGCAGCCGCCAGCTGCTTTTTGCCGTCCTCGTACTGGGCCAGGCCATCATAGTACTGCTTCCAGCCATCCTCCAGCTGGGCCTTGGCGGTGGCCAGTTTGGGGGCGTTGGCTTCCAGCTCGGCACGGGCGGCAGCCAGCTGAGCCGCGCCCTGTTCGTATTGCAGCAGGCCCAACCGGTACTGGGTCAGCTGGCCCACGCCGGAAACCAGTTCTTCCAGCTGGGCTTTGCTGTCCTCGGGCAGGCTGGCCCACCAGGCTTCGACAGCGGCGTTCAGCTTGTCCCGGATGTCATCGGGCAGTTCGGGGGCGAACTGACGCGCCCAATCGACAGCATTCTGCAAAGCCGTCTGCATGGCTGCAGGGTCGGCAGCATCAGCCACGGCGGCGATATACGTCCGGGCCTCCTGCAAGCGCTGCTGTTGTTCTTCCGGCAGGGTGTCTGCGGGGATTTCATCGATGGCCGCCAGCAGATCGTTGGCCTGGGCGCGGATGGCATCCACCTGCTCCTGCGTCAGCCCTGCGGGGATGGTCAGACCGCCGTAATTCTGGATGGCTTGCCACAGTTCTTCCACCGTCTGGGGCGGCTGGGTTCCGTTGGCATCGCAGTTCTGGGCCAGCCAGCCGATAAACGCATCCACCTGGGCCGCATCCACTCCCAGCTTTTCGGCAAAGGCTGCTATCCCCTGCTGGTAGGCGTCCGCGTTGGCGTCCAGCTGGGCCTTGGCGTCGGCCAGCTGCTTTTCGGCGGTTTCGATCTGTGCCAGGCCGTCGTTGTATTGTTTCAGTCCGGCTTCGTACTGAGCCTGGCCGTCCTCTAACTGTTTGCGGGCGGCTTCCAGCTTGGGGGCGTTGGCGGCAAGTTCGTCCTCCCCTGCCTGCAGCTGCGCCTCGGCGTCTTTCAGCTGGGCTTCGGCATCCGCCAATTGGGCCGCGCCATCGTTGAGCAGGGCTTCGTTGCTGGTCAGTTCGTTCAAGCCATCTGCATACTGGCGCTCGCCGTCATCCACCTCTTTCTGGCCATCCGCCAACTGTCGTTTGCCGTCGGCCAATTCAGCGGCAGCATCGGCCAGCTGTTGGTCGGCATCCGCTTTGGCGTCGTTGTACTCAGCCCAGGCGTCATCCAGCTCGGCACGGGCATCAGCGATGATGCCGTCATAGCGGGCTTCACACCGGGCATCGGCGATGGCCTCGACGTTGGCCTTGACCGTATCAATATTGGTTTGGTAGGCGTCGCCCAGGCTGTCCTGCTCCAACGCGCCTTCGGCGGTCAGGTAGACTTCGGTGTAGGCTTCGTAGGCGAAATCCTGCTGGGGGATGTAGAACACCAGCTTGACCGTGCCGTTGCCCACGCTGGCGGGCTCGCGCTCAAAGCTGAAATAGTTGGCGTTGTGCACGATGCCCACGACGGTGTACTCGGTGGTGCTCAGCTTGGTGTCCAGATCTTCGTTGGCTTTGTCCACCACCAGCTTTGTGCCCACGGTGTAGTTAGATTGCTTTTTGGTGTAGCTGGCTTCGATGACGCACTCGCCGGACTTTTCCGGCAGGCGGCCCTCGACGAGGTTCAGCTGGTTGATGGTGTTATTCTCCGGCACAGGCAGGCTGTGGACGCGGCTGACGACGGTGTCACCGTCCACCTCCACCAGCAAATCTGCCGAGTAGCCCGGCTGCACCTGGCGAACGCCCTCCACCTGGCGCAAGGCATCCACATCCTCATCGGTCAGGCCCAGGGTGGAGACGATGCGCAGGTCGTAGAAGTTGCCATCATCCATATAACGTTCCATCGACTCTTTCATATCGATGGGCGTGGCGTTCAGCCCGGCCAGGAAGCCGACGCCCAGCGCCACGATGGCAAAGACGGCGGCAAACCGGCTGGCGGTGCTTTTGAAGGTCCGCAGGGTATTTTTGCGATAACTGCGTGTCATTTACCACTCGATCCTTTCCACGGGGGTGGGGTTGGGGTTCACGGTCTGATCTACCACCCGGCCGCTGTTGATACGGATGACCCGGTCCGCCATAGCGGCCAGAGCGCTGTTGTGGGTGATGACGATGACGGTGCGCCCCTGTTTGCGGCAGGTGGCCTGCAGCAGGGCCAACACCTGCTTGCCGGTTTTGTAGTCCAGCGCGCCGGTAGGCTCATCACAAAGCAGGATCTTTGGGTTTTTGGCCAGCGCACGGGCGATGGAGACACGCTGCTGTTCGCCGCCGGAAAGCTGTGCCGGGAAGTTGTTTTTGCGGTCCGCCAGGCCCACCTCATCCAGCACGGTGTCGGCATCCAGCGGGTCGCGGCAGATCTCGGCGGCCAACTCCACATTTTCCCGCGCGGTCAGGTTCTGCACGAGGTTATAAAACTGGAACACGAAGCCCACATCATAGCGGCGGTAGGTGGTCAGCCGCTTTTTATCAAAGCCGCTGACCTTCTCGCCGTCCAGCAGGATGGTGCCCTCGTCGCAGGTATCCATGCCGCCCAGCATATTCAGCACGGTGGTTTTGCCCGCGCCGGAAGGGCCGAGGATGACGCAGAACTCCCCCTTTTGGATCTCAAAGCTCACGTGATCTGATGCAGCGATACGGGTATCGCCCATCTGGTAATATTTACACACATTGTCAAACAACACATAAGGCTGTGGCATGCTAAAACTCTCCTATTTTTTAAAGTAGCTTTAGTATAGCAGATTTGCAGGGAAATGTCGTGAATGAATTTTAAAATTTATTTTTCTACCATTTCCGTCGGCTCTATCCCCAGATATGGCAGGGCCTTTTGCAGGATCTCGGCGCAGACGGGGCCGGAGAGGGCGCCGCCGCTGGTGGTCCAGCTGTGGGGTTCATCCAGGCAGATCAGCACCGCCAGCCGTGGGGCCTCGATGGGCGCGACCGCCACAAAGCTGGCAATGCGGGCGCCCTCGTTTTTGCTGTCCAGCTTTTGGCTGGTGCCGCTTTTGCCGCCCACACGGTAGCCGGGCACCGCCGCCCGGGTGCCGGTGCCTTTGGTGACCACCCCTTCCATCAGCTTGCACATCGTGGCGCTGGTTTCAGCCGAAATGACCTGCCGCTTCTCTGTAGGTTCTACCTCTTTTATTATTGTACCGTCCGGGGCGGTAATGCGCTGTACAACATAGGGCTGCATCAGCCGCCCGCCGTTGACCACAGCGCACACCGCTGTAAGCATCTGCAGATAGCTGACCTTGCTGCTTTGGCCGAAGGAACAGGATGCCAGTTCCACCGGACCCATCCTGCAGCAAAAACAGGATAAGGCCCCCGGCGGTTTGCCGAGGGCCTTACCCTGTTTGCAAGAAAGAAACGATAGAAAAAAGAGAAGAAATCCGGGTCATCACCGCGATACGGCACGGCCCTTATATCAGACGGACAGGGAATCCGCCGGATCCTGGGTTGCATCCTCCGAAGCGGCTTCTGCGGGCAGGCGGCCGTACAGCTCCATCAGATGGTTGAGCTTTTGCGCCAGCGCCGGGGTGAAAGCACCCGGCAGTGCGCGCCAGCACCAGTTGCCGCCCAAGGTGGACGGCGTGTTCATGCGGGATTCATGCCCCAGACCCAGCACATCCTGTGCCTGCACCACGGCCAGATCGGCCGTGCTGGCCCAGACACCGCGCATCATACCCCAGTGGTAACCTTCCTTTTTGGTCAGATTCAGGTACTCTACGGCACGGTCGGTGTCGGTCTTATCGGCGGTGGCAAACCAGCCCTGTACAGGCTCGTTGTCATGGGTGCCGGTGTAGGCCACGCAGTTGGTGGGATAGCTGTGGGGGCGGTAGTCGCCGCCGTCGCGGCTGTCAAAGGCGAATTCCAGCACTTTCATGCCGGGGTACTCGCACTTGGCCAGCAACTCGCGCACATCGTCGGTCAGGAAACCCAGGTCCTCGGCAATGATGCGGGGGCTGCCCAGTTCCTTTTTAACGGCGGCAAACAGGCTGTAGCCTGGGCCGGTGCGCCAGCGGCCATGCTCGGCGGTCTTGTCGCCGTAAGGGATGGCGTAGTACCCGGCGAAGCCGCGGAAGTGATCGATGCGCAGGAGATCGTAGATGCTGCACAAGTGGCGGATACGGCGCACCCACCAGCGGTAGCCGGTGGCGGCCATGGCGTCCCAGTCAAACAGCGGGTTGCCCCACAGCTGGCCGGTGGCGGAGAAACCATCCGGCGGGCAGCCGGCCACCTCGATAGGCAGCAGGTTTTCGTCCAGCTGGAACTCCTGCGGGCTGCTCCAGACATCCACACTGTCCGCCGCTACGTAGATGGGCAGGTCGCCGATGATCTCGACGCCCCGGGCATTGGCGTAGGCTTTCAGTTTTTTCCACTGGGTGTAGAAGAGATACTGCACAGCCTGCCAGAAATCGATGCTTGCCTTATGATAGCGGCGGGCCTTATCCAGATCGGCCGGTTTGCGCAGGCGCAGCGGGCGTTCCCACTCCAGCCAGGACTTACCGCCGTGGGCATCTTTCAGTGCCATGAACAGGGCGTAGTCCGGCAGCCAGAAAGCGTTGTCCGCCAAAAACTGCTCGTAATCCTCTGGGGGATTGGCCAGCAGACGGGCGCAGGCGCGGCGTAGGACGGGGTAACGCTTCTCGTACAGTACACCATAGTTGATGCAGTCGGGCGCGCTCTCCCAATCGATTGTGCGGTACTCCTCGGGCGTAAGCAGCCCGGCCTCGGCCAGCTGGTCAAGATCGATAAAGTAGGGGTTGCCCGCGAAGGTGGAGAAGGATTGATAGGGGCTGTCGCCGTAGCTGGTAGGACAAACCGGCAAAATCTGCCAGTAATGCTGTCCTGCCGCATGCAGGAAGTCCACAAATTCACGGGCCGCAGCCCCCATGGTACCGATACCGCCGGGAGACGGCAGGCTGGAAATCGGCAGTAAAATACCGCTGGTTCTCATAAAAATACTGACCTCTTTCTAATGGAATATACTTTCGGGCCCTCTATCAACCCTTAACCGCACCGGCCACAACACCGTCGATGATGTACTTCTGGCAGGCCAGGTACAGCACAATGACGGGGATGACCGTAATCATAATGCAGGCCATCATGGGGGCCATCTCGACCTTGCCGTAACTGCCGCGGAAATACTGGATGGCCATGGGAATGGTACGGAACTGCTTGATGTCCAGCACCAGGGTGGGCAGCAGATAGTCATTCCAGACCCACATGGTTTCCAGGATGGCAGTGGAGATCATCGTCGGCTTCAGGATGGGGCAAACCACTTTGAAGAAGATCTGCAGCGGGTTGCAGCCGTCGATCATGGCGGCTTCCTCAATGGCGATGGGCATCGACTTGACAAAGCCGGTGAACATGAACACCGCCAGACCGGCGCCAAAGCCCAGATAGATGATGCAGATGTTGTAGGGGTTGTTCAGCTTGAGGGTATCTGCCGTTTTGGCCAGGGTGAACATGACCATCTGGAACGGCACGATCATGCTGAAGACGCACAGGTAATACATGCCCTTGGAGAGCACGCCCTGCACACGGGTGATGTACCATGCGCACATCGAGCAGCAGAGCAAGATCAGCGCGACGGAGGAGATCGTGATGATGAAGCTGTACCACAGCGAGGAGAGGAAGTCCATCTCCGTGATGCCGTAGATGTAGTTTTTCAGACCCACGAAGGTCTCGACGGTGGGCAGCTCGAAGGCGTGAGTGGTGGTGATGGCACGCTCGGTCTTGAGCGAGTTCATCAAAATCATGAACACCGGGTACATCCAGAGGATGCAGACGATGGTAAGCACGACCGACAGCACCGAGTTGATGCGGCGATCCTTAGCAGTTTTGCCCATTATTGCTGCACCTCCTTAGAGCGGGTGAAATGGAGCTGGAGCAGAGAGATAACGACCACGAAGAGGAAAAAGACCATAGCCTTGGCCTGGCCGATGCCCTTCCACTGGGGTCCCGAGCGGGCGTAGAACGTATCATAAATGTTGTACGCCAGCATCATGGACTGCTTGGCCGGTTCGCCAGCCGTCAGAGAGAGGTTCTGGTCGAACAGCTTGAAGGAGTTGGTCAGCGTCAGGAAGGTGCAGATCGTCACGCTGGGCATGACCATGGGAACCTTGATCTTAAAGAGGATCTGGCGGGAGGTAGCGCCGTCGATGCGAGCCGCTTCGATCAGATCGGTGGGCACGTTCTGCAAACCGGCAATGTAGATGATCATCATGTAGCCGATCTGCTGCCAGCACATCAGGATGATGAGGCCCCAGAAGCCGTAGGTGGCGTTCAGCGCGAGCAGCGGCTTGCCCAGGGCAGAAAGGATGCCGTTGAGCAAAATCTGCCAGATGTAGCCCAGCACGATACCGCCGATCAGGTTCGGCAGGAAGAAGATCGTGCGGAATGCGTTGGTGCCGCGCATGCCGCGGGTAAGCAGCAGTGCGATGCTGAAAGCCAGCACATTGATAAGCACGGTGGACACGATGGTGAAAGCCGCCGTGAACCAGAACGCATGGGTGAAGGTATCATCGATCCAGATCATTTTGTAGTTGTTAAGGCCGACGAGCTGCACGTTTTTAACAGTAGTGAACTTGCAGAAGGACAGCCCCGCGCCCCAGATGAAAGGCCACACAAAGCCGATAATAAAGGCAATCAGCGTTGGCAGCACAAAGACGGGCCAGTAGCGTTTTATGGCTTTTTCCATAGGAAAGCCCCCTTTTCAGATTCTCTTTCTTGCTTCGTTTCGTTAAAAAAAGCGGGGCGGGCGATTTCCGCCCGCCCCACAGGTATTGCGTTTTAGGTTTATTGGGATTATGCAGCAGCGTTCAAAGCAGCCTCGCTTGCCCAGCCATCCACGAAGGCGGTGACAACATCATCCCAGCTGCCGGTACCGGCGGCGTAAGCGGTCAGAGCAGAACCAACGCCGTTCTTCCAGTTCTCGGAAGGCATGGTGGAGAAGTTCCAGGCCACGGGGGTCTTGCCCTCAGCGGTCATTTCATTGTCGACCTTGACGAAGAGGTTCGGGGACTCAGCAGCGGCCTTGAAGGGGATAACAAAGCCCATGTCGTCGGCCATAGCCTTGGTGCCTTCGTCAGAAGAAACGCACCAGTAGATGAAGTCCAGAGTAGCGTTGATGTCGTCCTCGCTGGCTTCCTTGTTGACGCACCAGTAGTTCTCGGTGCCGGTGCACAGGCCCTGGTTGGCTTCGTCGCCGACGCCAATGTAGATGGGCATCATGGTCAGGTCGTCATCGGTGAAGGGCTTGCCATCGCCGACCAGGTTGTTGTACTCCCAAGAACCATTCTGGAAGAAGACGGCCTCGTTGTTCAGGAACTCGTTGCGGCTGTCGTCGCCGGTCTTGCCAGCCAGCTCAGCGGGATCGCAGGTGGAGTTGTTGATGTACAGATCAAAGATGTCTTTGTAGTTGTCGAGGTAGGTGCCCTTGATGGCGTCGGTGTTATTGATGCCGTCTGCCTGATACTCGAAGTAGATGGGCAGGTTGGCCAAGTGGGTCTTGAAGCGCCAGTCAGAAGAACCATCCATGCCGGCGGAGGTGAATGCAGCGAAGCCAAGCTCGTCCTTGCGGGCGGTGATGTCCTCGGCAACCTTCTTCAGGTCGGCAAAGCTCTTGATGTCGTCCACGCTGTAACCAGCCTTTTCCAGCAGGGTCTTGTTGGTGATCAGACCGTAGCTTTCGATAACGTAGCCGATGCCCAGGGTGGCGTCGCCGTCCTTCAGGGCGTAGGAATCGCTGGTCAGCTCACCGGCGATCTTGGAGCCGGACAGGTCGTAGCAGTAGTCTTTCCAGCTGGCCAGGCCGACAGGGCCGTTGACCTGGAACAGAGTGGGCGCATCGCTCTTGGCCATCTCGCTCATCAGGGTGGTCTCGTACTGGCCGGAAGCAGCGGTCACGACGGTGACGGGAACGCCGGTCTCCTCGGTGTACTTGGCGGCCAGATCCTGCCAGGCTTCATCCTGCTCGGGCTTGAAGTTCAGGTAGTAGACCTTGCCGGCTGCATCAGAAGTAGCAGCGGTAGAGGTGGAGTCAGCAGCGGATGCGGTGCTGTCAGCAGTGGAAGCGGCGGCGGAAGAAGCGCTGCTGCCGCAGCCTGCCAGCAGGCCGAGGGCCATGGCGGAGGCCAGGCTCAAAGAAAGGGTCTTTTTTGCATTCATGGTCGTTTTCCTCCTTAAGAAAACAAGTTAGATCCAAGTGAGTGAATTCGTTTGCGCAATTCGAATACATTTTCCGTTCGGATTGCCTATATTATACATGGTGTCTTTTCAAAAATCAACCCGTTTTTGTCGATATTGCCCAAGTTTGTAAGTTGTTATGAAACTGGCGCGCCACAATTGTGCACATTTACTCCATATTTGCGCATTTTATGTCATAGGCCATTGCGCAAGTTGCGCGTGCGGCAGGTTTCGACAGGTACAAAACCCCCGGAGCAGCCGAGACCGATGCTGTTCCGGGGCGGAAAAAGGATCTATAATGTTTTATATAATTCCAATAATTGTGCTCCAATACGGGGTAATGCCCGCTCCTCTGCGGTTTGGCGGGCGGCTGCGGCAGTATCGGGGAGTTTGTGCTGCAAAAGTGCCTGCAAGCGGGTGGGCAGGTCCTGCGTGGTGCGGTAGGTGTGGACGTTTACGCTGTCCCGCAGCCAGCCGCGATAGGCCGGGATGTCCCGTACCAGCGTAGGCGTTGAGCAGGCCAGGGCTTCTAATATCACGATGCCCTCGGTCTCCTCATAGCTGCAAAACAAAAAGGCGTCCGCCCCGCAGTAGGCCGTGCGCAGCTCTGCCTGGGAGAGAAAGCCCGGAAACCGCAGGTTTTCCGGTGCATCCGCCATGGCGGCTTTGACGTTATGCGGCACAAGGTGCGGGTCGGTGTAGCCGAACCACAAAAACTGCACCTGCGGCATTTTGCGAGCCAGTGCAATAAAATCCAGTATCCCTTTGCGCTGCATATAATGCCCTACGCTGATGACCACGGACTTATCCGCCGCCAGGCGGTACTTTTCCCGCAAGATGGACCGGCTGGCGGGGTTGGGGGCAAAAAACCGGGTATCCACGCCGTTGGAAAGCGGCACGATGGTCGGGCGCAAACGGTAACCTGCCAGTTCTTTGGCTGAGTAGGGCGTGGGTGTAATGATGAGGTCCGCCTGATTATAGCACAGCCGCAGCCATTGTTTGAAAAGCGGCGCCAGCAAGTTGGAGCCGGTGAAGGAGTTGCGGAAGTCCTTCTCGGTAGAATGGCCGTACCAGATGACCTTTTGCCCCCGGCGGCGGGCATGGCGTGCCGCCCAAAGTGATACCGGCAGCACGGTGTTGATGTGTACCACCTCGGCACGACAGTCCCAATCGGTGACGACGTGTACGCCGACGCTTTCCAGCGCCGCCCGCTGGTGTTTGGCTGCCTGCCCTACCCCGCTTTTGCTGACCAGCGCCAGCGAGCCGCTATAAATATGTACGGTGCGCATGGCGTTCACCTCCAAAGCCCCAGCAAATTTTGCGCAACTACGGTCAGGCCCAGGCTGTACAGCGCAATGGACGCCGGTTTGCACAGCAGGATGATGGCCGCGTACAGCCGCCAGCCGATGCGCGTGGTGCCTGCAAGAAAGCAGAGATAATCATCCGGCGCAACCGGGATGAAAATAAGGAATGCGAACCACTTGGCAAACCGGCTGCCGCTGCCCATCCAGCGGTCATATTTTTCAATCATCTTGGCGGGGAAAACGCTTTCCAGCAGCGGGCGGCCGCAGGCGCGGGCGATGGCAAACGCCGCCATCGACCCGGCGCAGATGCCGATATAGTTGTACCAGAAGCCTTTCCACACGCCGAACAGGATGACCCCGGCCAGACACCCCAGCCCGCCGGGCAGGATGGGGATGACCACCTGCACGGCCTGGAATGTGATGAACACCGCCGGACCTGCCCAGCCGAACCGGCTGATGCAACTGGTCAGCGCTTCCTTGGAGTCAAACAGCCCGGCTTTCCAAAAGACATATGCCAGCACGGCGCAGAGCACCAGCCCCAGGATAGACGCTGCCTGATTGATTTTTTTGATCATGCCACATTCCCCCCTGCCGCACTGCGGGCGGCGTGTTTACGGCCCAGCGCCGCCGCGTAAAGCCGCACTACGCTAAGGCCGAACTGTTCCTTCGTGTAAGGCTGCACGGCGCGGCGGGCGTTTTGCCTCATGGCAGCCAGTTGGTGGCCTTTGGGCAGAGCAGCGGCACGGGCAGCCAACTCGGCAGGCGTGTGGTAGGCCCAGCCGGTCTCCCCTTCCCGCACCAGCGCGTCCAGACAGGGGTCCGCATGGCAAAGCAGCGGCAATCCTGCGGCCATAGCCTCGATGTAGGTCAAGCCCTGGGCCTCGCTGGTGGAGGCACTGACAAATACATCCCCCAGCGCGTAGTAGCGGGGCACCTCGGCAGGCGGGACGGCCCCTACGAAAATCACGCGGTCAGCCACGCCGAGGCTTTGCGCCTGCTGTTCCAGCACGGCGCGCTCTGGGCCGTCGCCGACGATGAGCAGAACGGCGTCCGGCAAATTCTGCATAGAATCGACAAGTTCTGTTGTGTTTTTTTCCTTGGCCAGCCGTCCCAGGCTGAGCAGGACCGTCTTGTTTGCCTCTTTCGGCGGCAGGCCCAGGCGGCTGCGCAGGGCATCATCCCGGGGCACAGCAAAGCGCTGCAGGTCCAGCCCCGTGGGGATGATACGCACCGGGCAGTGCACGCCGTAGCCCGCCAACAGGCGGCTGATCTTGGGCGTGGGTGCGATGACTGCGTCGCAGTCGGCGCAGATCATGCGGGTGAACAGCGCCGCCATCTTGCGCCCCATGCTGCGGCTGGGGGAAAAGTAGTGGGTGTAATCTTCGTACACCGTGTGATAGGTGTGGATAAGCGGTGCGCCCGCAGCGTGCGCAATCCGGCGTGCCGGGGCAAAAGTGCTGAACTCGCACTGAGAGTGGACAACATCCGGGTGCCAGTCGATCAGATCACGGATGGCACGATTCAATGCCGGGGCGCGCATCCGGGCTCCTGGGTAGACCAGCCCGGCATCCAGTGAGCCGAGGCTGGTCACACCGTCCTTTGTATAGGTATGGCTGTCGCCGGAAAGGGTCAGCACCCGCACCTCGTGCCCCTGGGCCGTCAGTGCGGCGCGCAGGGTGGCAGTGGACGTTACAACGCCGTTTATGGTAGGGACCCAGGTATCGGTCGTAAGCAGTATTTTCATGGTCGTTGCCTCCCAGTTATTGGTAATCTCTGCTTACTATAACGAGGGGTGCGTGACGTATTTTGCAGAAGATACAAAATTTACATCTTCCACCCCGCAAAAATCGTAGGGCATCAGCAGCCCCGGCATCTTGCAAATTTGGTTTGATTCGGTTATGATTGTAACGGCGCAAACGATTTCAAATTTCGACATTTACCTAAGGTACCAATAAGGAGAAAAACTATGGCAAACCCGCAGCCCTGGTGGAAAAACGCTGTGATCTACCAGATCTACCCTCGCAGCTTTCAGGACAGCAACGGCGACGGCATTGGCGACCTGGCCGGCATCATCCAGCGGCTTGGCTATCTGGAGAGCTTGGGCATCGACGCCATCTGGCTCAGCCCCGTCTACCGCAGCCCGCAGGATGACAACGGCTACGACATTTCCGACTACTGCGATATTGACCCCATGTTCGGCACGCTGGCCGACATGGACAACCTCATCACCGAAGCCAAAAAACACCACATCCGCATCATCATGGATCTGGTGCTGAACCACTCCTCGGACGAGCACCGCTGGTTCCAGGAGGCAAAAAAGAGCCGCGACAACCCCTACCACGACTATTACGTCTGGCGCGACGGCGTGGAGGGCACGCCGCCCAACAAGATGCGGGCCACCTTTGGCGGCTCGGCCTGGACCTGGGTGCCCGAGGTGGGGCAGTATTATTTCCACCAGTTTTCCATCAAACAGCCTGACCTGAACTGGGACAACCCCGCCCTGCGGCAGGAGTTGTACAAGGCCATCCGCTTTTGGATGGACAAGGGCGTGGGCGGTTTCCGGCTGGATGTCATCGACCAGATCGCCAAGGACCCGGACCTGGGAATTACCTCCAACGGCCCGATGCTGCATGCCTATATCCGGGAGTTGAACGCCAACACCTTTGGCAGCACCGATCTGGTGACCGTGGGTGAGGCCTGGGGCGCCAATGTGCAGAACGCCCCCATCTTCAGCGACCCGCGGGGCAAGGAATTCTCGATGGTGTTCCAGTTTGAGCACATCGGCCTGGACCAGATCCCCGGCAAGGCGAAGTGGGACTTGGCTCCGCTGCAGCTTTCGGCGCTGAAAGAGGTGCTGACCAAGTGGCAGGTGGGCCTGCACGGCAAAGGCTGGAACAGCCTGTTCTGGAACAACCACGACCTGCCGCGCATCGTTTCCCGCTGGGGCAACGATGGCGCTTACCGGCAGGAATCCGCCAAGATGCTGGCCACCCTGCTGCACGGCATGCAGGGCACGCCCTACATCTACCAGGGCGAGGAGTTGGGCATGACGAACGTCGCCTTCCCCACCATCGACGACTACCGCGACATTGAAACGCTGAACATGTACCGCGAGCGTACCCAGGCTGGGTACAGCGAGGCAGACATCCTGCGCTCTCTCCACGCCAAGAGCCGCGACAACGCCCGCACCCCCATGCAGTGGGACGCCACCACCAACGCGGGCTTTACCGATGGCACGCCCTGGCTGCAGGTGAACCCCAACTATACCGCCATCAATGCGGCGGACGAGGTGGCGGATGCCGGCTCGGTGTTCCACTATTACCAGGCGCTCATCCGTCTGCGCAAACAGTATCCCATTTTCAGTGAGGGCGACTTTACCCTGCTGTTTGCAGACCACCCGGCTCTGTTTGCCTACCAGCGCCGCCTGGGTGACCAGGTGATGACCGTGCTGTGCAATTTCTACGAGGAGCCGCTCACCCTGCCCGCCGACGCAGTGGCTCCCTTGCCGTTGGATACCCTGCTGCTGGGCAACTATGGCACCCCCGCGGATGCGGCACATTTCCGCCCGTATGAGGCACGTATTTATCTGAACAACGCTGAATAAATTTAGGGCAATACCGCACAATTCTAAGTGCCGATACGGCGAGCGAGGTGCGGCAGCTGCTAAGCCAAAAGCGCAGATAATACTTTGTGTATTATCGAGCATTTTGGCAACGCAGATGCCGTGCCGCAGCCGCCGAAGCGGTGCTTAAGCCGTAAGGCGGGAATTGTGCGGTGTTGCCTTAGGCATCCATAGAAAATGCCGCCCGGCCTGAAGAGAATTTCAGGCCGGGCGGCTTTGTTTATTATTGAATAATGGGGCAAAATCAGGTCTGTGTCGAGGTGCGCAGGCCCACCTGGTAGCCAAGCAGGGCGCCGGTCTCGACGGGCTGGCGGCGGGTAACGGCCAACAATTGCTGTGCGGCGCGTTTGCCCAGCAGTTCGGGGTCGAAAGACACCGCCGTGATCTGCGGCGTGCAATCCAGCAGAGCCTCGCCGTCATACAGCGAAGCAATACGGATGTCATTGGGCACTTTCAGGCCCATCTGGCGCACGGTGTTCAGTGCCAGCATGGCCACGTGGTCGTCCATGCACAGCAGGCAGTCCGCCTTGCGTGCCACAGCCTGTTGGATGGCGTCGATGCGCAGATCGTCGGTCTCCAACTCCAAAAAAAGCAGGGTTTCATCGATCTTACAACGGCTGTGCTCGTGCGCCTGGCGGAAGCCCTCGAGACGGGTCTGATTGACGGTGTACAGCATGGAACCGCCCAACAGGGCGATGCGGTGCAGACCTTTCATCAGCAGCAGGTTGGTCATCTCACGGCAGCCGCCCACCTGGTCGTGGTCGACGTAAAGCACCGTGGGGTCGGCCGGGCGGCCGATGGCGATAAAGGGCAGTTTGCTTTGCTGCAGCAACGGGATCAGGGGGTCACGCTCCAGCGAGCGGGCCAGGATGACGCCATCGATCTTGTGGTTGACCAGCAGGCGCTGCATGGGCTGGGACTCCTGCTCACCCACCATGGCCAGCAGCACATCGTAATCGTTGCGGGCCATCACATCGCAGACGGCGGTGATAGTTTTGCGCAGGAATTGACCCTCGAAGTTAGAAAACTGGCGCGAAAACACCAGCGCAACATTATACGACTTTTTGGTGACGAGGCTTTTCGCCATCATGTTCGGGACATAATTTTTCTCACGGGCATAGTCCACCACACGCTGGCGGGTTGCTTCGCTTACACGGCCATTGCCGGACAAAGCACGGGATACCGTCGTTTTTGATACGCCTAGATCCTCTGCCATGCGGGTGATATCCATAATGCCTTCATCCGATTTTTTGCGACGCGGCATCTCAGAATCGACTCCTTGTTCAATGGTGTTTAGGTTAGTATAACATACGCAGTGCGTAGGTTTCAATGGTTTTGGGGTGTTTTGGGAAAAAATTTCGCAATTTTTTCGCAATTTTTATGTGGAATTATGTCTTTTTGTTGTTTTTGATGCGGTTGTACCAGCCGCGCATAGCGGCTACGTCTTCTTCGGTCAGGGTATCGGCGGAAAAGGCAGCACGCTGCGCAAGCGATACCATCGCCTCGATTTCCCCGCCCGAAAGCTCATGTACCTCTTTCAGCAAAAACTGGGGGAACGCCCGCTCGTCCGAGGATGTACCTGCAGGCAGGCCGCGGCGCACCAGTTGCGCATAGATTGCAGCAAAGATCGCCAGCACCCGCTCTGCACAGGGGCGGCGGGTATCCAGCCCCAGCACACGGCGGCAGTGCAGGATAAAAGCAGCTGTAGCTGCAGCCAGCATCACCACCGGCACGGCCAGCAGCCACAGGGCACGGCGCGGGGCGGTGGAAAGCTGCAAGTCCTGCCGGGTATCGGCGCTGTCGGTGTTGGCTGCGGCCCCACTCTCTGCAGGGGTGGTCTCCGGCAGGCTGCTCTTGTAGTCGGCCTTTTCAGCTGTTACCAGCACACCGGGGGTCATCTCCATGGGGGTCCAACCCTGGCCGTCGATGTAGACCTCGGCCCAGGCATGGGCATTATCGTCCTGCAAAACGGCGTGCCAGCTGCCGTCCGCCTGCTGGGTGAACAAGCTTTGCGGCGCAGCATACCCTACCACATAGCGGGCGGGCAGGCCGAACATGCGGAACATCAGCGTGGCCGCCGAGGCAAACTGCACGCTGTAGCCGGACTTGGACTCGTACAAAAAGTAGTGGATCGGGTCGGTGCCGTCCGGTGCCTGGGAGGCGTTGGTGTCATACCAACAGTTGGTGTTCAGCCAGGTGCGGATGTAGGCTGTGATGTCGTCCGGGTCGGTCAGCTTTTGCTCTTTGGCAGCCGTTTCGCACTGTGCCTGCAAGTCGTCGTAGCCATCGGGCACGGCGGTGTAGTGGCTGTTGGCGTAGGCCGCGTAGGAGCTCTCCATGCGGTCCAGCACGCTGGGGTCACCCTCGGCGCGGGCGGCCAGCATTTCTTTGGCGATGCTGCGCGGATAATACAAAAACACATCGTCCTGTGCGGTCTGGCCGTCCGCCGCGCCGTCGCCGTTTAGGGTGTAGTAGTCATTCCAGTAGGCGTTGTAGGGGGCGTAGGTGTAGGCGTCCCCCGCGTTCAGCCGCTCCACCGTAAGGGATTGCGGCTCGGCGGCGCCATCGTAGGCGGAACGCAAAAACGGCAGGCTGGCAATCGTCAGGCGGGCGTCGTCCTCGGTCTTCCAGTTCATGGCGGCGCTGTCAAAGGCGTTTGCATCGGGGGCCTGCCAGGCGGTGCCGTCGTAGCTGCCACCGATAAACCCCCGCAGGTAGACGGTTTCCTCAGGCTGGTCACTGGCGGTCAGGGCCAGGTCCTCGACCCCGCGCAGCTGCAAGCCACCGCCCTGGGCTAAGGCACCATCGGCCACACCGCCGGCGGCAGCTTCTACATGCAGGTTCAGCCGCCCGCCGCTGACGCGGGGTAGCCAGGTCACAGCGGCGCTTATGGCCACCGATTCCATCACCTGGGCCGCGGGCTGCAATGCCTGCAAGGGCAAACCTACCACAGGCCGCAGCACAAAGGCGGGCACCAACAGCGCAGCGCATACCAGCACAGTGGCCGCTGCCGAGCCTTTTTGGATGGCCCTGTGCTGTGCCTGATTGCGGCGGCAGGTTTCTGACTCTGCCGCCCCCCACAGGGCACGGCGGCGCACGGCGCGGGAGGCAGCCAGCGCCCCCAGCCAACCCACGGCCA